>BNJS01003631.1_pt1 | contig 283856 bp, 312 predicted proteins | sample 8540461 | NCBI WGS metagenome assembly BNJS01 (sample SAMD00202454, study PRJDB9452) | human saliva metagenome | isolation source: human saliva | place: Japan
TACCCAATCACACTTCCATTTGGTACAGCTGGATCAACTGTGAGAAGGGTTAATTTTCCATCATGTTCAGCTGATAGGATCATACCTTGGCTGACATATTTTTTCATCATTTTACGTGGTTTGAGATTGGCAACGATTTGAACTTTCTTGCCGACCAATTCTTGTTCATTTGGATAGTATTTGGCAATTCCTGAAAGGATTTGACGATCTTCTCCATCACCAGCATCCAAGCGGAATTGAAGTAACTTGTCAGAACCTTCCACTTTTGAAACTTCTTTGACTTCTGCAACACGAATTTCAACCTTGTCAAAGTCTTCAAACTTGATTTCTTCTTTGTTAAGTTTGAGTTCGACTTCGTCTGGATTCCATTCTTTTTCCACGGCTGGTTTGTTGCCTTCCATTTGTTCCTTGATATAGGTGATTTCTTCTTCCATATCGAGACGTGGGAAGATTGGTGTTCCCTTAGAAACTACAGTTACACCTGCAGGAAAGTCTGCTAGATTTAAGTTTTCAAGGCTAGAAACTTCTGCTAGACCAAGTTGATTCAAAACTGCACGACTGGTTTCCATCATAAATGGCTCAATCAAGTGAGCGACGACACGAAGGCTAGCTGCCAAGTGACTCATGACACTTGCCAATTGATTGCGGAGTGCTTCATCTTTTGCCAAGACCCATGGAGCTGTCTCGTCAATGTATTTGTTAGTACGAGAGATAAGAGTCCAGACTGCTTCAAGCGCACGTGGATAGTCAACTGCTTCCATGTGTGTATGGTAATCAGCGATCGATTGTTCTGCGACCTGAGCAAGAGCATTGTCAAATTCAGTCACGCCTTCTACATAGGCAGGTACTTGACCATCAAAGTACTTGTTAATCATTGAGACCGTACGGTTGAGGAGGTTACCAAGGTCATTTGCCAGTTCATAGTTGATACGGCCTACATAGTCCTCAGGAGTGAAGGTTCCGTCTGAACCAACTGGAAGACTACGCATGAGGTAGTAACGAAGTGGATCTAGTCCATAACGCTCTACCAACATTTCAGGGTAAACGACATTCCCTTTAGACTTAGACATCTTACCGTCTTTCATGACGAACCAACCATGGGCAATCAACGATCTGGCAATTTGATATCCAACATCATAAGAAGGATTGGCCAGTAGATGGAGTGGAAACGAAGAATGTCTTTTCCAACCATGTGGAAGACTGTTCCGTTCCAGAACTTGTCAAAGTTTCCATGTTCATCTTGACCGTAGCCAAGTGCTGTCGCATAGTTAAGAAGGGCATCAATCCAAACATAGACAACGTGTTTAGGATTGGATGGGACAGGCACTCCCCATGTAAAGGTTGTACGAGATACCGCCAAGTCTTCTAAACCTGGCTCGATGAAGTTGCGCAGCATTTCATTCAGACGACCATCTGGAGTGATAAATTCAGGATGGGATTTGAAAAATTCGACCAAACGATCTTGGTATTTGCTGAGGCGAAGGAAGTATGATTCTTCTGAAACCCACTCAACCTCGTGACCTGATGGAGCGATTCCACCTGTCACGTTTCCAGCTTCATCACGGAATACTTCTGCAAGCTGGCTTTCTGTAAAGAACTCTTCATCCGAGACTGAGTACCAACCAGAATATTCACCTAAATAGATGTCATCTTGAGCAAGCAAGCGCTCAAAGACCTGTGCGACAACTTTTTCATGGTAGTCATCAGTTGTACGGATAAATTTATCGTATGAGATATCGAGTAATTGCCAGAGTTCTTTAACTCCGACTGCCATTCCATCAACATAGGCTTGAGGGGTGATTCCAGCTTCTTCTGCTTTTTGTTGAATCTTTTGACCATGCTCATCAAGACCTGTCAGATAAAAGACATCATAGCCCATTAGGCGTTTGTAACGAGCTAGGACATCACAGGCGATGGTTGTGTAGGCAGAACCGATATGCAGTTTCCCAGATGGATAGTAAATCGGCGTTGTAATATAAAAATTCTTTTCAGACATAATTTTTCCTTTCCAGGCAAATGAAACCTGTTTTTCTAACACTTCATTATATCACATTTTTAAGGATTTTCGATAGGGAAATCTATACAAAAACAAGATAGACGAGTGTCCATCTTGTTGATTTTATTCATAACGAAGGGCTTCGATTGGATCAAGTTTCGATGCCTTGTTGGCTGGCAAGACTCCAAAAATCATACCAACACTAGCCGAAACTGCAAGACTAAATAGGGCAACTGGAATTGATACTCCAACTTCTATACCCGCAATCAAACCTTGCAGTAACAAACCTGCTAAGGCAGTTAAACCACTTGCAATTGTCAAGCCAATCAAGCCACCTAACAAGGTCAAAATCATGGATTCAATCAAAAACTGGATTAAAATATTGGCACGAGTTGCACCCAAGGCCTTACGAAGACCAATCTCACGAGTACGCTCCGTCACCGAAACCAGCATGATGTTCATAACACCAGTCCCTCCAACAAAGAGAGAAATACCTGCAATGGCACTAATAATCGTCGTCATAAAACTAAACGATTGTTGAACTTCTGCAAATGCAGCTGACTCATCTGCCACTTGATATTCTCCCTGTTGCAAGCCAGCAAGCTCTGTCATTTTTCGTGCTAATTCTGGACCCAAAGTTTGAGTTAAGCTTGTGTCATTCACTCGAAAGACAATACTAGCAATTTCATCTACATTAAAATTCGCAGCAAGGGAGATATTTGTGGTAATAGGCAAGCCACCAAGACCATACATTTTTGAATTTTTAGATTCTGGGCTAGTATAAACACCAATGACTCGATAACTAAAACCATTGACTTCCACAACCTTGTTAATAGCCTCTTGAGGAGATCCAAATAGACTAATGGATAATTCTTCATCAAGCAAAATGACACTTGCAAATTCTTTGAAATCTTGTTCTCTCAGACTACGACCTGCAAGAATTTCATTGTTAACAGCCTCCATATAAGTTCTGTTTCCACCTGTCAAATTGGCATTTTCAACCTTTTTATCTTTATAAGTCAAAATGGCGTTCGTTGAGTTGGTTACATAGTAATTATCCACTCCCTTGAGTTTGGCTGCCTCCTTGACCCAAGATTCTTGCGGTTTTGGTGGTTCAACATGAACTTCCTCTTCTTTTCCAGAAACCGTAAAAGCTGATTGTTTCTGAGTAAAAGACCCATCTTTGCTTTTTTTAGAAGAGAAAAAGACACTGATATTTTTCTGAGATCTGGTCATGCTTTTATTGAGATATCGAGACATGGAATCACCCAGAGCCATAATCACAACAACCGATGAAACACCGATAATAATCCCAATCATGGTAAGCAAAGAACGCATCTTGTGAGCCATGATAGATGAAAAGGCAAATTTCAGATTCTGCATCTTAGTTTTCCTCCTTTCTCTAACTGAGCACTGTCAGACGAAATGACTCCATCTCGAATGACAATCTGACGTTTGGCATAAGCAGCTATTTCAGGCTCATGCGTTACCATGATAATGGTTTTTCCTTCTTTGTTCAAGTCAACCAATAGTTGCATAATTTGATTCCCTGTTTTGGTATCCAAGGCTCCTGTCGGTTCGTCTGCTAGGATAATAGAAGGATTGTTTACCAAGGCACGCGCAATAGCCACACGTTGCTTTTGACCACCAGATAATTCTGAAGGTAAATGGTGACTACGCTCAGTCAATTCAACCTTATCTAGATATTCCTCAGCTAACTTGCGACGTTTTGAAGACGAAACTCCTGCATAAATCAAGGGCAATTCTACATTTTGCAGAGCATTGAGTTTGGATAGAAGAAAGAACTGCTGAAAGACAAATCCGATTTGTTGGTTGCGAACCTTGGCTAGTTGTTTTTCACCTAATCCAGCCACTTCTTGACCTTCAAGATAATACTCTCCACTACTTGGTGTATCCAACATGCCAATCGTATTCATGAGAGTGGACTTCCCAGAACCAGATGGTCCCATGATGGCAACAAATTCACCCTCATTCACTTCTAGGTTGATATTTTTGAGAACCTGCAGTTCTTGGTCACCGTTACGGTAGCTTCTGCAGATATTTTTTAGACTAATTAGTTGCTTCATCAGCCTTCACCTCTTTTCCTTCCTCTAGAGAAGACGTTGGGTTACTGATGACCTTGACTCCATTTGTCAGACCTGAAGTGATTTCTTGGTTGTCTGCATCAGCATTACCCAAACCAACTTCCACTTTCTTGGCCTTTTTCTGCTCGTCAAGCACCCAGACATAGTTCTTATCATTTTCAGTCACAACACTTGTTAGAGGAACCAAAATGGCTTTAGTCTTGTTCTTCACCTCAACACTTACTGAGAATCCTTGTTTCAAGTCACCGATTTCACTTGTAACATCAATGGTATATGGATATTTAGAACCAGAATTACCAGCAGCTGCGGTAGCTGTACTTGCTGCTTCGCCATTGTTTTTAGGGTAATCAGAGATATAGCTAATCTTACCAGTCCATCTCTTATCTTGATAAACTTTAGAAGTAAAGGTTACTTCTTGACCTACAGATAGGTTTGCAAGATTGTATTCAGATAATTCCCCCTTAACTTGCAAGTTTTCATTACTTACGACATGCACTACCACCTGGCTAGCTCCAGTTGGAGATTTAGAAACATTACGGTTGACTTCGACCACAGTTCCCTCTAAGGTACTGAGAACCGTCATTGCATCCAACTGACTTTGAGCTTTGCTTAATTGCGCTGCTGCATCTGCACGAGCATCACGAGCATCACCTAGTTGTGCATCAATAGAGGATACCGAATTTCCTGAGACTGGAGCTTGAGTTTGGGCTGCAGTTCCTTCGCCTCCTGCTGGTGTTGGTAACTGTGGAGCCGGAGCTGAAGCGGCTTCATTTCGCGCTTGGTTGAGTTCGTTGATATGACGATCTGCCTTAGCTACTGCTCGACTCGCTGAATCATAGGCCGCCTGTGCTTCTGAACTACTGTACTTGACTAATGCCTGTCCTTCACTGACTTTATCACCCACAGAAACAAGGATTTCATCTAAATCACCCTTACTAGCATCAAAATAAACATATTGTTCATTTTTTGCTGTTACTGTCCCTGACAATAAAACAGAGGATGCCACGCTTCCTTCCTTGGCAACGACAAGATGAGTAGCCTCATCTTTTACAGCAGTCTGAGAAGGTTGTCTAAAGAGCAAAATGCCCCCAGCACCCAATACAACTACACTGGCAGCACCAACTGCTGCATACAATTGCCACTTTTTAGCTTTACCATTCTTTTTCATAATGAAACTCCTTTTTGATTTAAAGTTCTTAACAATATTATACAAAAATTATCAATTTGAAACAATAACATTTTAGAACGAAATAATGACATTTCAGGATTCACTTATTGTTCGGAATTTATTTACAATTATTGTACTAGTTATAGCATACACTTTATTTTTCCTTTTTGCAAGCCTTTTCTTTAATTTTTTTGAACGTAGCAGATTTTTGCAATCAAATCAAAAAAAAGATAGAATATGACTATCAAAAAATGACACTCTACTATTTAAAAGAGTACAAAGGAGTTTTCAATGAGAGAATATGATATCATTGCTATCGGTGGTGGTAGCGGAGGAATTGCTACTATGAACCGTGCTGGTGAACACGGAGCCAAAGCAGCCGTTATTGAGGAAAAGAAATTAGGTGGAACCTGTGTCAATGTCGGTTGTGTTCCTAAAAAAATCATGTGGTACGGGGCACAAATCGCTGAGACTTTCCATCAATTTGGAGAAGACTACGGCTTTAAGACTACTGATCTTAACTTTGATTTTGCAACCCTACGTCGCAATCGTGAAGCCTATATTGATCGCGCTCGTTCTTCTTATGATGGCAGTTTTAAACGCAACGGTGTAGACTTGATTGAAGGTCATGCTGAATTTGTAGATTCTCATACTGTCAGCGTAAACGGTGAATTGATTCGTGCCAAACATATCGTGATTGCTACTGGTGCCCATCCAAGTATTCCTAATATTCCTGGTGCAGAACTAGGAGGCTCTTCTGATGATGTATTTGCCTGGGAAGAATTGCCAGAGTCAGTTGCTATTCTAGGCGCTGGTTATATCGCTGTTGAATTGGCTGGAGTACTCCACACTTTTGGTGTCAAGACAGACCTATTTGTTCGCCGCGATCGTCCTTTACGTGGTTTTGATGCTTACATCGTTGAAGGTCTGGTCAAGGAAATGGAAAGAACAAACTTGCCACTTCATACTTACAAAGTCCCTGGCAAGTTAGAAAAAACTGCTGAAGGCATTACCATTCATTTCGAAGATGGTACTAGTCATACAGCTAGCCAAGTTATCTGGGCTACTGGTCGCCGTCCAAACGTTAAAGGCTTGCAACTTGAAAAAGCTGGAGTAACTCTGAACGAACGTGGCTTTATCCAAGTGGATGAATACCAAAATACTGTGGTTGAAGGAATCTACGCTCTAGGTGATGTAACAGGCGAAAAAGAACTAACTCCAGTTGCTATCAAGGCTGGACGTACCCTATCTGAACGTCTCTTTAACGGCAAAACAACTGCAAAAATGGACTACTCAACTATTCCAACCGTTGTCTTTTCACACCCTGCTATCGGAACGGTTGGATTGACCGAAGAGCAAGCTATTAAGGAATACGGTCAAGAGCAAATCAAGGTTTACAAATCAAGCTTTACTTCTATGTACTCTGCTTGCACTTGCAACCGTCAAGAAACACGTTTCAAATTGATCACAGCTGGTTCTGAAGAAAAAGTTGTCGGACTTCATGGAATTGGCTACGGTGTTGATGAAATGATTCAAGGATTTGCTGTTGCTATCAAAATGGGAGCAACCAAGGCAGACTTTGATGCAACTGTGGCGATTCACCCAACTGCATCCGAAGAATTTGTAACCATGCGTTAATCGAAACAAAAGAAGCAGATACAATGTTGTCTGCTTCTTTTTTAATGATTTTCGAATCAACAAAACAATTATCCAACTTAACCAGTACGCAAAATCGGCTGTTACAGTTCTTTGTTACCTTTGTTATAAAAACAGGTTGACAATAATATTAATTTAAGTATAATAGTTACTATACATAAGAAAAGAGGTTAACTATTTTGAAAAAAGCTCACGTTTATGCTATCCCTGCTATTGGGGCTGCTCTCATTGCTGTTTTAGCACAAATCAGTCTTCCAATTGGACCTGTTCCCTTCACTCTGCAGAACTTTGCAATCGGTTTGATTGCTACTGTCTTTAGACCGAGAGAGGCTGTACTTTCTGTTGGACTCTATCTTCTTCTAGGTGCTATCGGTCTTCCTGTCTTTGCAGGAGGTGGAGGTGGATTTCATGCTTTGATTGGTCCTACTGCAGGCTATCTTTGGTTTTATCTTGTTTATTCTGGGCTTACCTCTTCTCTAACTAACAGTGATAGTGGTTTTGTCAGAATTTTTCTAGCAAATCTCTTGGGAGATACACTTGTCTTTGTCGGTGGAATCATTGGATTGCATTTCCTAGCTGGAATGCCATTTGAAAAAGCTCTTGTTGTGGGGGTATTTCCCTTTATCATCCCAGATCTTGGTAAAATTATTGCTATTAGTTTTATTAGTCATCCATTACTTCAACGCCTTAAAAATCAGTCTTACTTCGCTAACTAAAAAAGGATATCGAGTTATCATGACTCAGTATCCTTTTCTTTTATTTTGAAAACTTAGTTGCTTTTAAAGGCATCCACCATGGTTTGAAATTCTTCATTGGAGAGAGTAATCCCTTTGCCCATTTTAGTATGGTCTGGGCTCCAAGCACGAATATCAAACTTTGCAGGGGCACCATTAAAGCTCACACGGTTGATTTCCTTGGTCCAACCTTTTTCGTTTTCAGAAAGAGTCAACAAGTGCTCTTCGATTTCAAATGTAAATTCTGCCATTTTCTTCTCCTTTTTAGCTTTCATTTGACTATTCGTAAAATCTTGTAGATTTTAGGAAAATTTTATATAATATTGATATAAAAGAAGGGAGGCCAATATGAGACATAAATTCCAGCAAGTTCTAGATAAAATACATGACTTTTTAAATGGACATGAAGAACCTGACCAGACTGAAACCAACTCCCTTACCGCTACTATTGAAGAGGCTATCCAGAAACAAACCGCTGTTCACCTTATCTTGTCTGAGACAAGCTTTACAGGTGACATCATCAAATACGATCAGCAACGCCAGCAAATTATCGTGAAAAATTTTGCCAAAAATGTGACCCGTATTATCCGCATAAGCGATATTCAACGCCTGCGATTTGTCCCTTCAACCGTCCAAACAGCCCAAAAAAATAGATTTAAGAAAGAGTGAGATGTAGTTGCTTCATCCCACTCTTTTTCTTAGCGAATTTGTTCAAAATGCAAATGAACCGCGATATGGTCTCCATAACCACTTCTTTCCAAGTCACGTTGTAGACGATAGGAAATGTAGTGTTCTGCAATGGTAATGTAACCTGCACCCAGTAAACGATGTTCAACCAAAGACTGAATCATGCTGATGGTAGCACGTTCCACCTTGGCTTCTTCCAAATCCAAAACCACTTTCTTAGTGACTTGTGCAAGGTTTTGACGCAAATCATCTGTCAATACATAGACAGTCTGGGCCGCCTTTAAGATGGCTTGGTAAATCTTGTCTGGATTAAATTCAGCAATTTCTCCATCACGTTTGATTACTTGCATAGGTTTCTCCTTTATTATTTGTTTTCTTTAATTTCTGCCAGCATTTTTTCTTCTTCTGCTGTCAGTTGATAATGGTCAAGCAAATCCGGTCTGCGTTCATAGGTTTTCTTTAAACTCTCATACAGGCGCCACTGACGAATCTTTTCATGGTGCCCGCTCATCAGAACATCTGGTACAACCATGCCTCGGTAATCATAGGGCCGTGTGTACTGGGGGTATTCTAGAAGGCCTGAAGAAAAACTATCATCTTGGTGGCTAGACTCCTTGCCAATCACTTCTGGAATCAGGCGAACCGTCGCATCAATCATGGTCATGGCTGCCAATTCTCCACCAGTCAGGACATAATCTCCTAGAGAAATCTCATCTGTCACCAAGGTCTTAATACGCTCATCATAACCCTCGTAGTGCCCACAGATAAAGATTAGCTCTTCCTCTTGAGACAAATCCTCGGCATAAGCTTGATCAAACTGCTTTCCAGCAGGATCGAGGAGAATGACGCGCGGATTTTTCTTTTCAATAGCATCAAAGGCATCGAAAATGGGTTGGGCTCGGAGCAACATCCCCTGACCGCCTCCGTAGGGCTCATCGTCGACATGGCGGGCCTTTTCAGCATTTTCTCGAAAATTATGATACTGGATATCCAAGAGCCCCTTTTCTCGAGCCTTTCCAACGATTGAGTGCTCTAGCGGAGAAAACATCTCTGGAAAAAGGGTTAAAATATCAATCTTCATCGTCTAACCCTTCTAAGATTTCCACATCGACGCGGTTATTTGGAATATCAACATTGAGAATCACTGGTGGGATATAAGGCAAGAGCAAATCACGCTTGCCTTTTCGCTTGACCACCCAGACATCGTTAGCACCTGGTTGCAGGATTTCTTTGATGGTTCCAATCAAGTTATCACCCTCATAGACTTCCAAACCGATAATCTCGTGATAGTAGAATTCACCATCGTCTAGGTCATTCAAATCTTCCTCAGCAACCTTGAGACTGTATCCCTTGTACTTTTCAATAGCATTGATATGGTACATATCTTTGAATTTAATAATATCAAAGTTCTTCTGTTTACGGTGGCTAGCGATGGTCACTGTTTGAACAAACTGATCTTTTTCATCAAACAAGGCAAGCTCAGTACCTTTTTTAAACCGTTCTTCTGCAAAATCCGTCACAGACAAGACTCGCATCTCACCCTGCAATCCTTGCGTATTGACGATTTTCCCAACATTAAAGTAGTTCATCTTGTCTCCTGTAGTCTATTTCTTTCCATCTTATTCTGACAATTCTCGAATAATAGTCGCAATTTTTCTGATTCTGACCATTGTAAATAATGGTGATTCCCTCCTAAAATGAGTTTAGTATTGGAAGTCCAATATTCTGATTCTCTGTACTCTTTTTCTCTATAAGTCTGACAAAAAATAAATACAGGGACATGAGATTGTATTGATAAATTCTCAAAATCTTCCTCAGTAATCTCTCCAGATATCTGAAATTCTGGATCTTGATTTTCCAACTCTAAGCCTTTTTCTTGCATTATTTCCCAGATTTCTTTATTAATTTCAGGGCTAAATGTGGCTTGAGTTAAGTTCTTAAAATAAAATTCAGGACCACACTCCTCAATCAGCCTCATCTGCTCTTCCATTTCTGGATAAGGATTTTCTGAAAAATCAGCAAACATGACTTTTTTAGTTGTCGGTTCAATTGCTAGTAAAGCCTGACACTTAATTGGTTTCTTGAGTAATTTGCAAGCTAAAATTCCACTCAAACTATGTACACAAAGTATATATTCAGAAATCGCCAATTCTTCAAGTACTTCATAAACTGCATCTGCAAGATTATCCAGATTTTTTCCAGCTTGGTCATGAATCGGACTCCTACCTGTGTTCGGAAAATCAATAGTCAAATAACCAATTGTAGGAGGAAGTTTTTCAAGTATAAGTGAAAAATTTTCATAACTTGGTAGCAAACCTGCGCCACTTAAACAAACTAGCATTTTCTTTTGCTTTTGATAAGTAACAGAGAGACTACCAATTTCTGTAGATACTTCAATCCTCTTCATAAAGAAATCCACTCATTCTATATAATGAATTATTAAAAATCCTTATCCTTTATTTTATCACGTTCCAAGGATTTTCTCAAGTTGGATAAATCTCATCTTACAGAGCTACTACTTCTTCAAAGAATTCACCAATTATCTGATTAAACTCTTTAGGATGGTCATTCATCGGTTGGTGTTTGCTATCTGAAATCGTTACTTGACGCGCATTGGGATTTAAGGCAATGATCCCATCGTAAATCATTTTTAGGTGTTTGGGAAAATCGTTTTCGCCTCTTACTAATAGCATAGGAGGATTGCCATGATAACCTTCTATCTCATGGACAGCCAAAAAACCTGTGATTCCAAGGTTCAAAAAAACATCTCTCCCAGTTTCTATAATTGCCGTCTTGACTAATTCTCTTGTGATAGGATTATCTGTACACATTTTTGAGTTCTTATCTGCAATCAACTTCCAAGGAATCGTTTTGTACATAAGGGAACTATATTTTATGCGATTTCTCTCTTTATCTGATAGGTAACGATGCTGTCCCCAACTATCTACCATGACCAAGGCTAGAACTCTTTCTGGATGGCGATAGGTGTACTCTTGAAGTGGATTCCCTCCCCAAGAATGACCAACCAATATCACCTTATCCAACTGGAAATAGGACAAAATAGCATCTACATCTTGAACAGCACCTTCTAAGTCAGGTAAACCAACTTTCATAGGTGATTCACCCTGTCCTCTAACATTGACAAAATAGAGGTCAAATCCTTCAAAGGCATCATACTGGTGGGTCCACATCTGACTACGACCACAAGCTCCATGATAAAAAATAATGTGTCCTTTACTTGAGCTTCCAGGGCGATGATAAACAGCCAAGTCACAATCTAAAACTGGTATAATGTGACGTACCAAAGTCTCAGGTTTTCTGTTATAAAAATCAATAGCTTCAGCTATATCATTTTGCTTCATTATTACACTCTCTCCTCTTTATCCTAGTATCATTCTTTTTATCTATTTTATCATTCTATATTGAAATCATCGTGTTCTAAACTTGATTACATTAAAATTTTTGAATTTTCTGAATGACTTGGATTAAGAAAAAGACTGCTAAACAATCTTTACTTTTTTCTTATCAGATTCATGCCTAAAATTCCAGCAATAATCAAAGTTGCTCCGATCATATGGTAGCTATAAATTGGTTCGTGGAGGATAATAGCTCCGGCTACAATAGTCAAAACTGTTCCAAGATTTCCAAAGACACTGACGGTTGATGCTCCAAGTCGAACAATAGCATAGATAGAGAGACTACCAGTAACGATAGAGGCTAAAATTCCCAAATAAAGAATGGAAAACAGATAAGGAAGCTGTCCGAGAGGTGCAAAGTAAGCTAATATGTTCCCCTCTAGATAGTGCGAGGTCAGACTCAGCGTATTAAAGGTGACGAAGCCAACAAATATCACAACAGCTGTCATATCCATGGCCTGATAGCGACCTCCTGTGGACTTGCTGAGAATATTGTTTATTGCATTGGCGAGAACAGATCCCAACATCAAGAAAAAGCCAAAACTAGCAGTCTCAGTACCAAAGTTAGCTCCTTTACTAAGGAAGATGAAAACTACTCCTGCTACGGATAAAAATAAAAAGAACTTTTGAAGCAAGCTTGTCTTTTCCTTGAGAAAGACCGATGCTAAAAGGAGCGTAAAAATCGGGACAAGAGCCTGTAAAATTCCAGCTTCAGAAGACGATATATACTGTAAAGCAAAGGATTGAAAAATAAAAAAGAGAAGAGGATAGAAAAGACTCATAGGAAGAATAAAAAGAATATCTTTTCTACTTAAACTCACTTTGACAAGTTTGGTTTGATGAAGAACGACCATTACTAAAGCTGCGATTGTATAGCGATGCGCTAAGTTTGTGAGAGGACTGGCATAGCCTAAAGCAATCTTAGTAAATAAAAAAGAAAATCCAATGATGGCTGAAAAGGATAAGGCTGCTAGGTAAGCTTTTGTTTTCTCGTTCATAGACTGTTACTCCTTTTAAAAATAGCTATTCTCAAGATAGATCAACTAGAATTCTTTGAGACTGTCTTTCCATTGTAGCATAGTAGAATCCTAGATGCTGTTTCTAAGATTAGTATTTTATGCCTTCTATCACCGTTTATCTAGTTCATTGACTAAAAAGAACTCTACTAGTCTAGTCTGCCTTTCTCGTTCTTGTCTCACAAGTTCCAACTTATCTGCCTCTTGGAGATTCCTTACTTTTATAGCATAATCTACCATTTTCCTTGCTTTCTCTTTCTTATATTTACTAATACCTTCTTTATTAGTAAAAAATTGATTTCTTATCGTCTTAGATGTCCCCCTTCAAAAATCCTTCCAAATCTCGTTCATGCTGATATTTGATAGATGCCTTTTTGTCTTTTTCAAAAATGGTCTTGGTTAGATCAATATCGTTGATAGCCGCGGTTGCGATGGTGTAGTGAATGATATCAGCAAGTTCTTTTGCTAGTTCCTCGTTAGAATCCTGAACGCCCTCTTTTCTACCAGAACGACCATTCAAAACCTCAGCTACTTCCCCGACTTCCTCCACTAACTTCATAAAAAGACCTTCCTCAGTCCGAAACTGCTGGTAATGTTCGAGTAAGTAGTCTTGTAATTGTCTAAACGTTAAATCCTTCATATCCTGCTACTTGCAAAAAAGCGAGACATTCGTCCCGCCCTTCTTATTTTTCGTCAATAACGATTCTTACTTTTTTGTCTTCAGTTGGGACAGAGTAGACAATCGTTCTTATCGCAGAAATAGTGCGACCCTTACGACCGATTACACGACCCACATCACTTTGATCAAGATCCAAATGATATTCCAAAAACTCTGGTGTATCTTCAATCTTGATAGTTAAGGCATCTGGTTGTGAAATCAAGGGTTTCACAATCGCAATAATGAGATTTTCAATCGTATCCATCTGTCAACCTACTTTAAACTTATTTTGAGAATTTAGAATCGTGGAATTTTTTCAATACACCTTCTTTTGAAAGAATGTTGCGAACTGTATCTGAAGGTTGAGCTCCATCAGCCAACCATGCAAGAACGCGGTCTTCTTTCAAAGTTACTTGGTTTTCAGCAACAAGTGGGTTGTAAGTTCCAACTGTTTCGATGAAACGTCCGTCACGTGGTGAACGTGAATCTGCTACGTTGATACGGTAGAAAGGTTTTTTCTTAGAACCCATACGAGTCAAACGGATTTTAACTGCCATTTTTAAAGTCTCTTTTCTTATTTTTTATTTCGGTGAAATAGCTGAGCTATTTAGCACATGTTCTATTATAGCAGATTTCTGACAGGTGTCAAGAAAAAAACTTGACAGATTATAAAATTCTTAAACCATTTAGAAATTTGTTAGAAGTAGGAAATAAATGTTTGAAAGAAGCTATCCGTGAATACTACTTTATACTCAATGAAAATCAAAGAGCAAACTAGGAAGCTAGCCGCAGGCTGTACTTGAGTACGGCAAGGCAAAGCTGACGTAGTTTGAATTTGATTTTCAAAGAGTATTAGAAACATTTTATAAAGACCATCAACTCAAACCCTTCATATCGCCTGAACGTGATTTGGATACTTGGCTCCTAAATCCCAAGCCCGTTCCCAAACGAAATATCAAGAATTTTAAGAAAGATATCTACTAATTAATTGATAAAATATGAATTAATAGATTCTAAATAGGGGAAAAATTTAGTTCTGTAAAAATTAACTTCTACACCTATAACGCTTATTCTGACAAACTTTATAACAGTCTAAGAAAAAAAGTAGAGATTCATACAGTATCTAGATTTTCCAAAAAATTTTTATCATAAAATATTATTAACGAAACTATCCAAACCAAATCCGATGCATTGCTTCAAAGAATTCTTTAGTTGTTTGACTATCAAGGGCTTTTTATTAAAAAATTTTTTCAAATAATTGCTACCTTGGCACATAAATTCTTGCTTTCCAAATTTAAATGTGATATATTTATAACATAAAATTTAAGTGTTATATATTTATAACACAAAAAAGGAGTCTATCATGAAAAAAAGTCAAAAAATGCGTGGCCTCATTGCAATGATTGCCTTAGCTCTCTTTATTGATTTTATTGTTTTATTTGGTTCTAATCTTAGTTGGGAACCCAAGTTAGTTATTACTGGTATTTCAGTGTCAGGTCAAATTGTAGCTATTTGGAGCTGGCTACATAAGAGTCAGAAAGGGAAGGAAAAGATTATTTTTGACTTGTCTGCTAAGCTTTACACGATACTTGTGTTTGCAGCAAGCATTTTTTATACAGTAGGAATTTGGGTTGCGACCCCAAGCGAAAGTTCTGGTATTAAAGAATGGATTTTGGGAATTGGCCTCGTTATTGAAGTGATTGTATTTGTTTTTTTCTCTTTGAAAAATGTCAAGGAAACTCCGGACGAACGCTTTTATGCCAATTTAGCAAAGACAGCTAGCTTGATGTTAGTTTTTATACTAGGTGCACTGATGATCCTAACAGTTATCATTGGGTATATGGGGTCTCTCACTCTTTACATGGGCCAAGTCTTTATTAGCATAGCTGCCTTGATTTTCATCTTTGCGGTTGTCTATTTTATCTTGGAACGGAGAGGATAAGCATGGCCAAAGAAAGCAAGATTATTACTAATCTCAAATCTGTTCGTGAGTCGACAGGCATGACCCAGCAGGAATTAGCCGACCTCATCGGCATGCGACGCGAGACAATTCTGCACTTGGAAAATAACCGTTACAATCCTTCGCTGGAAATGGCTCTTAAAATTGCTCAAATTTTTAATCTGAAAGTAGAAGACCTCTTTGAACTCAGACAGAAAGAGGAAGCATAATTCTTTTCGAGACCTAGTATTTAGTTCATTGACTAATTAGGAATTGAAGCCAAAAGAAAAAATACTTTGAAAATGTGCCCTTTTAAAATATAGTAATTCTTTCGAAGAACGTTTACTAATTGTGATACTTTACGAGCTTTCTTAAGATCTGGTTCCCTAAATACTTTGAGTACACTTATGGTATTGATGCCCCTAAGCAAGCGACTTTCTGGTTGGCTTCCTCTTAAACTGTCTTGTCACTAACATTTGAAATCCACTTCCTTTTAGGGTACAATGGTAGAAATGAATTTTTGAGAGGAACAGAATGAAAAAACTAGCAACCCTTCTTTTACTATCCACTGTAGCCCTAGCTGGATGTAGCAGCATCCAACGCAGTCTGCGTGGTGATGATTATGTTGATTCCAGTCTTGCTGCTGAAGAAAGTTCCAAAGTAGCTGCTCAATCTGCCAAGGAGTTAAACGATGCTTTGACAAACGAAAACGCCAATTTCCCACAACTATCTAAAGAAGTTGCTGAAGACGAGGCTGAAGTGATTCTACACACAAGTCAGGGTGATATCCGTATTAAACTCTTCCCTAAACTCGCTCCTCTAGCGGTTGAAAACTTTCTCACTCATGCCAAGGAAGGCTACTATAACGGCATTACCTTCCACCGTGTCATCGATGGCTTTATGGTCCAAACTGGAGATCCAAAAGGGGACGGTACAGGTGGTCAGTCCATCTGGCATGACAAGGATAAGACAAAAGACAAGGGAACTGGTTTCAAGAACGAAATTACTCCTTATCTCTATAACATCCGTGGTGCTCTTTCTATGGCTAATACTGGTCAACCAAACACCAATGGTAGCCAGTTCTTCATCAACCAAAACTCTACAGATACCTCTGCTAAACTCCCTACAAGCAAGTATCCAAAGAAAATCATCGAAGCCTATAAAGAAGGGGGAAACCCTAGTCTAGATGGCAAACACCCAGTCTTTGGTCAAGTGATTGACGGTATGGATGTTGTAGATAAAGATTGCCAAAGCCGAAAAAGATGAAAAAGACAAGCCAACTACTGCTATCACAATCGATAGCATCGAAGTGGTGAAAGATTACGAATTTTAAATCTTAAAAACCAAAAAAATACAGTATCCACATTCGATACTGTATTTCTTTTATCCTCATTTTTAAGTTAGATTATTAAAATCCCAGATTTGGTCCATCCAGCCTTCATAGAAGTCTGGTTCGTGGCAGACCATAAGAATAGATCCCTTGTATTCTTTGAGAGCGCGTTTGAGTTCATCCTTGGCATCCACATCCAAATGGTTGGTCGGCTCGTCCAGCACTAAAACATTGTTTTCACGATTCATCAAGAGACAGAAACGAACCTTAGCTTGTTCCCCACCTGACAAGACCTGAATTTGGCTTTCGATATGCTTGGTTGTCAGACCACAACGGGCAAGGGCTGCACGGACTTCTGCTTGGTTAAGTGCAGGAAAGGCATTCCAGACAGCCTCTAGTGGTGTTTGACGATTGCCACCTTCTACTTCTTGTTCAAAGTAACCGAGTTCTAGGTAGTCACCGCGTTCCACTTCCCCAGCAATAGGTGGGATAATTCCCAAGAGACTCTTCAAGAGAGTTGTTTTCCCGATACCATTTGCCCCGATAATAGCAACCTTTTGATTACGTTCAAAGGTAAGATTTAATGGTTTTGTAAGTGGACGGTCGTAACCAATCTGCAAGTCCTTGGCTTGGAAGATAAAGCGCCCTGGTGTACGAGCTGGTTTGAAATCAAAGGATGGTTTTGGTTTCTCACTTTGTAGTTCGATAATATCCATCTTATCCAATTTCTTCTGACGAGACATGGCCATATTTCGTGTTGCAACACGCGCTTTGTTACGAGCGACAAAGTCTTTGAGGTCTGCAATTTCTTTTTGTTGACGTTCGTAGGCTGCCTCTAGCTGAGATTTCTTCATCGCATAGACTTCTTGGAACTGGTAGTAGTCACCAGAGTAACGCGTCAGCTGTTGATTCTCCACATGATAGACGATATTGATAACATCATTGAGGAATGGAATATCGTGTGAAATAAGGACAAAAGCATTCTCATAGTTTTGGAGATAGCGCTTGAGCCAATCAATATGCTCAGCATCCAAGTAGTTGGTCGGCTCGTCCAACAGCAATATATCAGGCTTTTCAAGGAGAAGTTTTGCCAAAAGCACCTTGGTTCTTTGCCCACCTGACAAAGAGGTTACATCCGTATCCATGCCAAAGTCCATAACACCAAGGGCACGCGCTACTTCGTCAATCTTAGCATCCAAGGTATAGAAATCACGACTCTCCAAACGGTCTTGGAGTTCGCCAACTTCTTCCATGAGAGCATCAACATCCGCTCCGTCTTCAGCCATTTCCATATAGAGGTCATTGATACGGGCTTCCGCTTTGAAAGCTCATCAAAGGCTGTACGGAGAACATCACGTACCGACTGCCCTTCAGCAAGGACGGAGTGCTGATCCAAGTAACCGGCAGTCACATATTTGGACCACTCAACCTTCCCTTCATATGGCAGCATTTTACCAGTCACGATACTCATAAAGGTTGATTTTCCTTCACCATTAGCACCGACCAGACCGATATGTTCTCCCTTTAGGAGACGGAAGGACACATCTTCAAAAATTGCACGGTCACCAAAACCGTGACTCAGATTTTTAACTTCTAAAATACTCATTTTAATTCCTTATCTTGTTTTTATGTAATTGTTTATAGAGAAGCCAAGCCAGATAGCCACCCAAGGTATTGGTCCACAAATCATCAATCTCAAATACGCGATTAAAATCAAAGAAAAAGTCCAAAACTAACTGCGTACACTCAATTCCAAGACTCACTAGAAAGCTAAAAAGTAGCACCTTTTTTGTTTTCCGCAAGTTTGGAAGGAGATAAAGGAGTTGGAACACCAAAGGAAAAAGCAAGAAGACATTGAGGATATTTTGTAGAAAAATCCAATATAATTGTCCTACATCACTCACTTGACCCAATTTCCATAGAGAATTGAAAGGAGTCAAAAGAAAAACCAGGCGTCCAAGATGCTGAATACCTGGAGTTTCCACTCCCACGGGAGATTGTTCTTGAGGAGTAAAGCAAAAATAGACGATACAAATGCTATAGAAAATGACTCCCCAGAACAAAACATGATTATAAGTTTTCTTCATCATTAAGGATTGACTGCTGCGACTGCTTTCTGGCGGTCACGTTTCATTGTATTAGAACGCAATTGTCCACAAGCCGCATCAATATCAGTACCATGTTCTTGACGAACCACACAGTTGACCCCTTTTTTCTTAAGCGTATCATAGAAAGCCAGGACGCGCTCTTTGGGACTACGGCTATATTGGTCATGCTCACTAACTGGGTTGTAAGGAATCAAGTTTACATAAGACAATTTCTTGATGTTCTTGAGCAATTCAGCCAATTCCAAGGCTTGTTCTACACCATCATTGACTTCATTGAGCATGATATACTCAAAGGTCACACGACGATTAGTTGTCTCAATGTAGTACTCAATAGCGGCAAAGAGTTTTTCAATTGGAAAGGCACGATTAATCTTCATGATGCTTGATCGCAACTCATTGTTTGGTGCGTGAAGGGAAACGGCAAGATTGACCTGAACTCCTTCATTAGCAAAATCACGAATTTTATGGGCCAAACCTGAAGTTGAAACCGTAATATGACGAGCACCGATGGCCATTCCCTTGTCATCATTGATGGTACGGACAAAATTCAAGACATTGTTGTAGTTATCAAAGGGCTCACCGATTCCCATGACAACGATATGGCTGACGCGTTCATCCTGACCACGCTCATCAAAGTATTTCTGAACCAGCATGATTTGCGCTACAATTTCCCCATTATTGAGGTCACGTTGCTTCTTAATCAAACCAGAAGCACAGAAAGTACAACCGATATTACAGCCAACCTGAGTCGTCACACAGACTGACAAACCATAGTGTTGACGCATGAGTACTGTCTCAATCAACATACCATCAGGTAATTCAAAGAGATATTTGACAGTACCATCAGCAGACTCTTGCACGATGCGCTGTTTCAAGGGATTGACCACAAACTGGTCATTAAGCTTAGCAATCAAATCCTTGGAAAGGTTGGTCATTTCTTCAAATGACTGGACACGTTTACGGTAAAGCCATTCCCAGATTTGATCTGCACGGAATTTCTTTTCTCCCTGCTCCAAAACCCATTCCTGCATGGTTTGACGTGTTAAACTATAAATTGACGGTTTCATTTCTTCTCCTTATTCTCTACTCACTTCTGACGAATGACAAAATGACGTTGCCCCTTGTCCTCTTTCTGAGAATGCTGGTCTTTCTGACGACGTCTATTTTTCTTATCTGCATTCGGTTTTCGTTTGGTTTGAGCCGGTTTCTTTCCTTTTCTAGAAGGTGTTTCTTCTTCCTTCTTACGCATTTTCTTGTCAAATGATGCTCGCTTAGGGGCTTCATTTTCTAAGACAAAATAGGCACAACCATAACTACAATACTCTAAAAGGTAGTCTTGTAAACGACTGATTTTTTCAAGTTTTTCATCTGTTCGGTCATCCTTGTAAAAACCTCGTAGGCGAAGCTGTTCGTTGCTCCAGTCCCCCACGATATAATCAAACTTGGTTAAGACTTCTGAAAAACGCTGATTAAAAGCCGTCACATCAAAGGCATCCTTGATATTTTCCACCAAGGAAAAAGCTATCCCTTCCGTTTCAACCTTGTCCCCGTGTAAATGGAACTCAGGACCAGGAAACTTGTTATAGTTGTATAATTCAGGTGCAATTTCTTTTCGCATAGATATCCTTTTTCCACGATTACTTAATACTTTATTCTACCATAATTTCTAGCAGTTAGCACGTTTCTCATAAAAATGAAAAAAGTCTGACGATTTTGTCAGACCAAAATAATATAACCTTAAAAAGAGAAGAACAATTCTTCCCTCCAACTATCATTATTTAGCAGCTGCGTACAATTCATCTACTTTGTTCCAGTTGATCACTGAGAAGAAAGCTTTGATATAGTCAGGACGCACGTTGCGGTATTTCACATAGTAAGCATGTTCCCAAACGTCCAAGCCCAAGATTGGTTTTTTACCTTCTGAGATTGGTGTGTCTTGGTTTGCTGTTGAAGTCACTTCAAGTTTACCTTCTTTGTTGACAACCAACCATGCCCATCCTGAACCGAAACGAGTTGTTGCTGCTGCAGTGAAGGCTGCTTGGAATTCTTCAAATGAACCAAATGTTGCATCGATTGCTGCTGCAAGTTCTGCTGATGGAGCTGTTTTCTCAGGAGTCATCAATTCCCAGAAAAGAGCGTGGTTCAAGTGTCCACCACCATTGTTGATAAGCGCTTGACGGATATCAGCTGGGATAGATTCTACATCAGCAAGCAAGGCTTCAAGATCTTCACCGATTTCAGGGTGTTTTTCAAGAGCTGCATTAGCATTGTTGACATAAGTTTGATGGTGTTTGTCATGGTGCAAGTGCATTGTTTCCGCATCGATGTATGGTTCCAAAGCGTCGTATGCATACGGAAGATCTGGTAAGATAATAGCCATCTGTAATACCTCTTTTTCTTTCTATATGAAAATGATAACGTAAACATTCACTTTTTTCAAGTTTTTTGCTTATAGATGAAGAAATCACTGAAATACTTTCTAATAAAACAAGCAAATTAGCAAGAAACCCACGACAAGATAATCTTGACGCGGGTTAAAAAATTTTTCAGATAGTATCAATTGACCTGACTAGCAATCTGTAAGAGTGCCTTTTCAAAAAGGAAACTCTTTTCATAAAGACCTGTCTTAATCTGATAGTCTGTCTCAATCAAATAAGAAATAGCTTGCTTCAAAAAGCTCAAGGAAAGTCCTCGCGCATCTCTCAGCGCAAACTTAATCTGATAGGGATTAGGATTGCGTCCGAGAAACTTCCTAGACTACTTGCAATCTGAGATTCTGTTTGCCCAGACTCCGCCAAAATCTTCACCTGAGTAAAAGTCCGAAATTGTCCTAACATGACAGCTATGAGCTTAATTTCATCTTCACCTTGCAAGGTCAAGTCTCTAACCAAATCGCGCGCCTGGTCCATCTTTTTAGTCAGAATAAACTGAGTTAAATCAAAAATATTGTCCTGCAAGGTCTTGGGAATAGCGTTGACAATATCCTCTTCCTCAATCACCCCATCTGACTTATAGGAATGTAAAAAGAGGAGATTTTTCTGGATTTCGCTAAATTGAAAACCAGACTTGATGAGGAGATTTTCAAAAGAATGATTGGCAAACTGCAGACCTTGTTTCTGACTCCACTTTTGGAAATACTGGCGCAATTCTTGCTCTTTAGCTTCTACTGCATCAAAAACCTTGGCATCACGCTTAAGTAATTTAACCAACCGTCTTTTGCTATCCAGTTTTCCTTCTGCAAAGATTAACAACTTGGTTGTTGGAGAAGGATTGTCAAGGTATTCCTCAAATGACTTGAGCTCATCATCTGTCAAAAAGCGTTTCTTGGCAGTTGTGATATCGACAAAATGGTCTAATATCACGATTTTCTCATCCGCAAAGAAAGGAAGGCTGACCAGCTCCAGTTCAACATCCTTGTAAACTACTTCTTTCATATCAAAGTAGGCAAAGTTGAGGTCAGCAGAATCATAGCCAATCTGTTTCAACACTTGACTCTTCATCACTTCAAACTGACCCTGGTCTGTCCCTGTAAAAAGGCTCAGGCTCGATAAATTTGATAAAGTCAACTTCTGGCTTTCTTCAATAGCTAGCATCTTCTCTCCTTTCTTCTGATTTTTTAATGAATTTAATCAATATAGCGCAATTTCCCACGGAAATCTTCTAGGCTCTCGTACCCTTTTTCCGCCATGATTTCTTTCAGTTCATTGGTAATACGTTCGAAAGCACCGACGCCTTCTTTGTGAAGAGTAGTACCTACCTGCACCATACTCGCTCCACAGAGGATATGTTCAAAGGCATCACGACCAGTCAGAACGCCACCTGTTCCAATGATTTGGATTTGAGGATTTAAGCGTTGGTAGAAAGCGTGAACATTGGCTAAAGCAGTCGGTTTTATGTACTCTCCACCAATCCCACCAAAACCATTCTTAGGACGAATCACGACCGACTCATCTTCTATATAAAGACCGTTTCCGATTGAGTTAACGCAGTTGACAAACTTGAGCGGATATTTGTTGAAAATAGCTGCCGCTTGATCAAAGTGAACAATATCAAAATATGGTGGCAATTTAATTCCAAGAGGTTTGGTAAAGTAGGCAAATACTTCTGACAAAATTCGGTCAGTTGTCTCAAAATCATAGGCAATCTGAGGTTTACCTGGAACATTTGGGCATGAGAGATTGAGTTCAGTTAGACCACGGAAGTCACTCTCTTGGACTTTTTTCAAAATAGTATGAGTTTCCTCTGGAGACATTCCAACTAGAGAAAGGAAGAAAGTTCGGTTTGGCTCTTTTTCCTGCAAATCCAAAAGATAATCCAAATAATAGTCTAAGCCATTATTTGGTAGACCCATAGAGTTGATAGAACCAAGCGGAACATCTTGGTATCGTGGCTCAGGATTTCCCTGACGAAAGTCCAAGGTCGCTGTCTTAGTGACAAAGGTTCCTGCCGCTGAGTTTTTAACCCCCTCTAGCTCTTCTATCGTCATACAAGCCACACCTGCTGCATTCATCAAGCAGTTGTCAAACTCAAAACCAGCAATTTGTGTTTTCGTTGATACCATGATTCTGATCCTCCAGATTCCTTTTTATTGCTAATATTATACCATATTTTCACAATTTCTCTTTTTAGAAAGATATTTCAAAGAAAAAAACGTTCGTATTTTTTTATAGATTTTTCAAAAAGTCCTAAAACTAAATTGATAGAATTTTTTTAGAAAATTTTTTTGTTTTTCTCTTTACAGTTAAAAAAATTCTGCTATAATGACACACATAATTAAATTAGAATTTAAGGAGAACGATATGACATCTGCTAAAGAATATATCCAAAGCGTGTTTGAAACTGTAAAAGCTCGTAACGGGCACGAGGCTGAATTCCTCCAAGCTGTTGAAGAATTTTTTTCAACACTTTGGAACCTGTATTTGAAAAAAACACCCTGAGTATATCGAAGAAAATATCTTGGCACGTATTACCGAGCCAGAGCGCGTGATTTCTTTCCGTGTTCCTTGGGTTGACCGTGATGGAAAAAGTTCAGGTAAACCGCGGTTACCGTGTTCAATTCAACTCAGCTGTTGGACCATACAAAGGCGGACTTCGTTTCCACCCAACTGTAAACCAAGGGATTTTGAAATTCCTCGGTTTTGAACAAATCTTCAAAAACGTCTTGACTGGACTTCCAATCGGTGGAGGTAAAGGTGGATCAGACTTCGATCCTAAAGGTAAAACAGATGCTGAAGTGATGCGCTTCTGCCAAAGCTTCATGACTGAATTGCAAAAACACATCGGACCATCACTGGACGTACCTGCTGGTGATATCGGTGTTGGTGGACGTGAAATTGGTTACCTTTATGGTCAATACAAACGCCTTAACCAATTTGATGCTGGTGTCTTGACTGGTAAACCTCTTGGATTTGGTGGTAGCTTGATTCGTCCAGAAGCAACTGGTTACGGTTTGGTTTACTACACTGAAGAAATGCTTAAAGCTAACGGTAACAGCTTTGCTGGTAAGAAAGTGGTTATTTCAGGTTCTGGTAACGTTGCTCAATATGCTCTTCAAAAAGCAACTGAACTTGGTGCAACGGTTATCTCTGTATCTGACTCAAATGGTTATGTCATCGATGAAAACGGAATCGACTTCGATCTTTTAGTAGATGTTAAAGAAAAACGTCGTGCTCGCTTGACTGAGTATGCTGCTGAAAAATCAACTGCAATATATCACGAAGGTTCTGTATGGACTTACGCTGGAAACTATGACATCGCTCTTCCATGTGCTACTCAAAACGAAATCAACGGTGAAGCAGCTAAACGTTTGGTTGCTCAAGGAGTTATCTGCGTATCTGAAGGTGCCAACATGCCGAGCGACCTTGATGCCATCAAAGTTTACAAAGAAAATGGTATCTTCTACGGGCCTGCAAAAGCTGCCAACGCTGGTGGTGTAGCCGTTTCAGCCCTTGAAATGAGTCAAAATAGCCTTCGCCTCTCATGGACTCGTGAAGAAGTTGATGGACGTCTCAAAGATATCATGACAAACATCTTCAACACAGCTAAAACAACTTCAGAAACATACGGCCTTGATAAAGACTACCTTGCAGGAGCTAACATTGCTGCCTTTGAAAATGTAGCAAATGCTATGATCGCACAAGGTATTGTTTAATTAGTCGATACATCCTATCGGAGGACAAATGATGAACTTACGGCCGATGGAAGTAAGAGACAATTCAGCTGTAGCGCAGCTCATTCGAGCTAGCCTAGAAGAATTCGGGCTTGACAAACCAGGAACTGTCTACTTTGATTCTCATCTAGATCATTTGGCCGACTATTATCAACAGCAAGAGAGAGCAGCTTACTTTGTTCTGGAAGATGAAGGTCAGCTGGTTGGCTGCGGTGGCTTTGCACCTGTGTCCGATAAGATTGCTGAATTACAAAAACTGTATGTCACTAAAAATAGCCGTGGCAAAGGTTATTCCAGCAGGTTGATAAAGCGGATATTCCAGGAAGCCAGCTTAGCTGGTTATGAACAGCTTTATCTAGAGACCTCTACTGAACTGACTACGGCTGTGGCCATCTATCAACACTATGGTTTTACAGCATTACAACAACCACTTTCTAACGCCGCCGGCCACCCAGCTATGAATATCTGGATGATAAAATCCCTATTATCAGATGAATAGATGGCAGTATACTAATGTAGCCAATGCTATGATATTAAAGGTATTGTTTAAAATTCATTTGCTCAATCCTCAATCGTTATGATTGGGGGTTTTTATGTTGAATTCAAAAAACTCACCATTAACAGTGAGTTTTAACATCAGAATTTATTTTACTTTCATTAGGGCAGATGACAAACATTCAACAATCTCATCAACTGCTTCATCTATGTTTATAGTTCCTTCATCATTCAACATCATGGGAATAAGATAAGAAAAACTCAATGCTAAAATGTATCGAACAATTCTTTCATTTGACCAATTTAGAATAAGTCTTTTTTCTTTAAATTGATTTAAAACAGGGCTAATTGGTTCTATTATAGATTGAACAATAATATTTCCTAACTGGATAGAAAGATTTTTATCAATAAAAGAACGCCCCAAGAGAATTTTAACATGCATTTGATTCTCCTGAATGAAAAAGAGCCTATCTCGAACAATACTTTTTAAAAAGAAGGGAAAAGTTTCTTGATCTACTATGAATTTTTTTTCTGAGAAATACGCAATTACTTCTGGAATAACCTGTTCTAGAAAAGTAGATAAAATGGCTTCTAAGATACCTTCCTTTGTTTTAAAGTAACTAAAAACCGTTCCTTCTGACACTCCAGCGCGTTCAGCAATAAGGCTGGACGTTGTATTCTCAAATCCAATTTCTGAGAATAATTTTAAGCTTGATAATAATACTCGACGTTGTTTCAAGCTCAAGTTGCTAACTTCTAACGTCTGAGCATACTTTGTTCTAAACTTTCCATCGCTAGCACCTCTCTTCTACTCTCTTACTTTTACGACTTTTTTGCCTCGACTGTGTCCCATTTTCAGACTACGATAGGCTTCTCTAACTGACTTTAGAGAAAAGTCATACACTTGATCAATTTTCAGCTGAACCTTCCCGTCTGAGACCATTTCAGCTAAAGTACTAAAATCATTATATGTGGAATGTCTCGGACCAGTAAACTGAGCACCTTTTATCATAACATAGGGCGAAGGTACTAATGTCCCAATAGCTGTCCCCTTCAAGCCTAAACTAAAAGCCAATCTAACATAATCAGATCCATAACAATCCAAAAATTTTGTAATAGGCGTTGGACTAGCTGATAGAAGAGCCTTCTTGATATTCTCTTCGTAACTTACTGGTATGGCACCTAAAGACTTCAGATACTCTGCATTTTTCTTACTTGCTATTCCAATCACTGTCGCCCCCTTAGCAACTGCATACTGTACTGCAATACTTCCAATACCTCCTGCTGCAGCTGAAATAACAACAGTATCTCTTGAATTTAAACCGATTCTTCTAAAAGCCCCACCCACAGTTAGAGCAGCTACTCCCATAGTAGCTGCGTGAGTCATGTCGATCATCTCTGGTTTCAATACAATTTCTGATTCATTGACACAAATTTCTGTTGCTAAAGCTCCCCTCTTAGTTCCCAAACCAGGATCGCTAATCATTGTTCCAAACACCTTATCTCCTACTGAAAACCTAGTTACTTCATTTCCAACTTCTGTAATAACTCCAGAAAAATCTCTCCCCACACCTCTTGGAAATAAAGATGATTTAGATTCAAACCAACGACTTGGTTTCCTTAATTTCGTTATAAAAGATAGAAATCGAAGGGGTTTCGCTCCCTCAAAAGTTTTATAATCAATAGGATTTAAACCAACAGCATGAACTTCTACTCTCACCTGATTTACATCCAAGGCTGTAGAGTCGATCTTCAGCAAATCCAAGACCTCTTCGTTACCGAAACGACTGTACTCTATTGCTTCAACAACCATTTTCTTTACTCCTTAATTTCACAAAAATTGAGTAAACACTCATTTTGATAAATTATACTCTTATTTTGTAAAAAAATCAATATTATCGTTTGATAACGATTTATGACATGATACAAATATCCATCATTTGGGTTTACCAATATGATTCTTTCAATCTAACTCTCCTCACTTTTAAAGATTCCTTTCCCTTTTTTGCCCCTTCTCGAACAAAAAGAAAAACCGCTACTCCTAAGAATAGCGGTTTAATCATGTTTTTAAGCTACTAATGTAGTTGCTCTATTATTTAAGAGTAACTGAAGCTCCAGCTTCTTCCAATTTAGCTTTGATTTCTTCAGCTTCTGCAGTTGCAACGCCTTCTTTAACAAGTGCTGGTGCACCGTCAACAAGTTCTTTAGCTTCTTTAAGACCAAGACCTGTGATTTCACGTACAACTTTGATAACGCCAACTTTTTTGTCGCCTGCAGATGTCAATTCAACGTCGAATGAATCTTTAGCAGCACCAGCGTCAGCAGCACCAGCTGCAGCAACAGCTACAGGAGCAGCTGCAGTTACACCAAATTCTTCTTCGATAGCTTTTACAAGGTCGTTCAATTCAAGGATTGAAGCTTCTTTAATTTCAGCAATAATGTTTTCAATGTTCAATGCCATTGTTATTTCCTCCAAATATGTTTTTAAATTTATAATAGATTTTTCGTAGCTAGGCTACGCTGCGTAGCTTAAGATTAAGCTGCGTCTTCTTTGTTGTCTGCAACCGCTTTGACTGCAAGAGCAACGTTGCGCACTGGCGCTTGAAGTACAGAAAGGAGCATAGAAAGAAGTCCTTCGCGGTTTGGAAGAGTTGCAAGAGCAAGAATCTCTTCTTTAGATGCGACAGCGCCTTCGATTGCACCACCTTTGATTTCAAGTGCTTCAGCGTTTTTAGAAAAGTCGTTCAAGATTTTCGCTGGTGCGATAACATCTTCGTTAGAAAATGCTACTGCAGATGGTCCAACAAATACAGATGCAAGATCTTCAAGACCAGCTTTTTCAGCTGCACGACGCAAGATTGAGTTTTTAATCACTTTATACTCAACTTCGCTTCCACGAAGCTCACGACGAAGAACTGTATCTTGCTCAACTGTCAAACCACGAGCGTCTACAACGACGATAGATGCAGCAGCTTTCATTTTTTCAGCTACTACGTCAACTAGTTCCGCTTTTTTAGCAATAATTGCTTCACTCATTAGTGTGTTCACCTCCGTAATTATTTTGCTTGGGGAATTTTTCCAAAAGAAAAACGCGCCCAAACCTAGACACGAAAGTACAATACGCTTCTTTTTACATGATACGTTTTGTCCTCGGTAGGATATTTATGAGTCGAGCTCCCCTACTGTCTTAGGCAGTTTTTTCAAACCGTATATAAGTATAGCATAGTCAAAAAAAGAATGCAAGATTTTTGCAAACTTTTTTTTAAATTTTTCGTGATTTTTCTTCTAAAGTTCTACTGTCAGGACTCGGCCTTGCTTAACAACTTGTTCTCCGGCGATATAAACATCATCTACATCACTGGATTTGACCGCATAAACCAGGTGAGAGAGCATATTTTCTTGAGGTTGGAGATGGATTTTTCCCTGTGGTTGAATAACGAGAAAATCTGCTTGCTTGCCAACTTCCAGACTTCCTATCTGTTCTTCCATTCCTAGGACCTTAGCCCCTTCAATTGTCAGCGCCTTGAGAGCTGTTTCGATAGGGAATTGTCTGGCATCTCCGCTCTTCATTTTCTGTAGTAGTGCTGCTGTCCGTCCTTCCTCAAACATATCTAGATTATTATTGGAGGCAACCGAGTCTGTCGCAATTCCCACTGCTACTCCTGCTTTTTGGAGTTGGATAATTGGAGCAATTCCTGAGGCCAGTTTGAGATTACTGATAGGATTGTGGGCGATAGCCACTTGAGAGGTTGATAAACGTTCAATTTCTCGCTCGTTTAATTCGACCCCGTGAGCAAAGACAGACGGATGATCTAAGTAACCCAGTTCTTCTAGAAGGGCGAGTGGACGTTTACCGTATCGTTTCAGAATAATGCCTGATTCCTCCTTAGTCTCCGCTACATGAATATGAACAGGAATATTCAGCTCTTTTGCCATATCTAAACTTTCTGCCAGTAAGCCTCTACTACAGCTGTAGGAAGAATGTGGGGCTACCATAACCTTAAAATTTGGATTTTCATATCCTAAGATTTCCTCAATGATTGCTCTAGTTCTGCTTATAGTCTCAGCAGTTGTTTCTGTCTCTGAAGAAAAGAGTGTCGGTGAGAAATAACAACGCATTTTAGAATCTTTCACTACCTGATAAATTTGCTCAATATCTACACCATTAGGATTATACATATCATTAAAGGTTGTTGTTCCTGACTGGAGCATCTCTGTCAGAGCTTCTTTGACCGCCTTGGTAGTCATGTCGGGAGTAAACTCAGATTCTGCTGGCCAGATATAGTCATTGAGCCATTCATGGAGATTACTATCATCTCGAATCCCTCTCAAACCTGTCATAGCAGAATGGGTGTGGCAATTAACCAAACCAGGCATGATCCAGGCTCCCTGATAGTCTATAATCTGCTCAGCTTGATTTAAAATCTCTTGCTTCTCTTGACCGACATAGACGATTTGAGAATCCTTAACGGCTAAGATTCCATCTAGATAGACATGGAAATCTTGGTCACAAGTCACGATATTTACATGCTGAAAGACTTTCATTATAGGCTCCTTTTCTAAAAGACAATTTATACTCTCTTCAAACCACGTCAGCTTCACCTTCCCGTAGATATATGGTTAATGACTTCGTCAGTCTTATCTACAACCTCAAAGCAGTGTTTTGAGCAACCTACGGCTAGCTTCCTAGTTTGCTCTTTGATTTTCGTTGAGTATTACAGTGAATAATTTTTCTAGCTATTGTAACAAAAAAGTCACCCTAAGGCAACTTTTTTTGTCCATAAGATTTCAAAGTAGAAAGGATTATTCAGAGCTAAAAGCTGCAGCTTGCTGCATTTGGTAATACTTGCCCTTTCGAGCCATGAGATCATGATGGTTGCCATACTCAACGATGTCACCATCCACTAAGACAAGAATCAAATCCGCATCCTGAATGGTTGACAAACGGTGAGCAATGATAAAGCTTGTGCGCCCCTTCATGAGCTTAGCAAAGGCATCCTGAACCAATACTTCTGTCCGTGTATCGATAGAAGAAGTCGCCTCGTCTAAGATAAGAATCTTTGGAATAGCCAGAAAGACACGCGCAATGGTCAAAAGTTGAGCCTGACCGACAGAGAGAGATTCACCTGCATTTTCCAGTTTAGTATCGTAACCCTGCGGCAACTGTTGGATGAAAAAGTCTGCGTTGGCTGCTTTGGCTGCAGCAATCACCTGCTCCCGACTGGCTTCAGGATTTCCAAAGGCAATATTGTCATGAATGGTCCCTTGCTTGAGCCAGGTTTCTTGGAGCACCATTCCAAACTGCTGGCGTAAAGAGGCACGACTATAGTCATAAATGGATCGTCCGTCTAGCAAGATATCTCCCGAGTTAATGGGATAAAAGCGCATGAGAAGATTGATAAGGGTTGATTTTCCGGCACCTGTAGGACCAACGATTGCCACCTTGCTACCAGCTGGAATATCAATTGATAAATCCTTAATCAAAATCTTTTCAGGATGGTAGCCAAAAGAGACATGTTTAAAGGAAATAGCTCCCTTAACTTGGTCACTGGTCAAGACTTCCTTACCTGTTTCAGCCACCTCAGGACTTTCTAAGACAGCATAAACACGCTCTGCACATGCCAAGGCACTTTGCAACTCGGCCAAAACTGAAGAAATATCGTTAAAAGGCTTGGTGTATTGCTGAACATAGTTCAAAAAGGTCACTAAACGCCCGATGGTCAAGGTGGACCCTATCATAATACGATAAGCTCCCACTCCAGCTAAAAGTGCGTAAATGAGTGCATTTACAAAGCGAGTCGAAGGATTGACCGTTGAAGAATAAAAGATGGCTGACTGCGAATAACCTGAGTAGTTGTCATTAGCCTCTCGCAGCCTTTGGATAAACTCTGATTGAGCATTAAAGGACTGGATAATCGTCTGCTGGCTAAGAGATTCTTCAATCAACTGAGTTTGAATTCCCCTCGTCTCTGTTTGTTTTTGGAAAAGATGATAGGATCTCTTGGCAATAAAGCGTGAGATTACCATAGACAGTGGCGTCAACAGCAAGACTAAGAGGGTCATGAGGAGATGAATTTGGAGCATGGCTAGAATACTAACCAAAATCATCAAGATGCCAATGAAAAATTGGTTAAATATCATGGTCAAGCCAGCTGCCAACTGTTCTATGTCTGTGGTCACCCGACTGACCATCTCCCCACTGCCTTGCCGGTCCACGAAAGCAATCGGTAATCGATGGAGCTTATGGATGATTCGCTCTCGCAAGTCTCTGGTATAAGAGAAGATTAGGCGATTATAGAGAAGAGGATTGGCCCATTGTACCAGAGTATTTCCTATGACTACCAAGAGCATCTGGAGAAAAATCTGCCAAAAAAATGGTGAAGAACCAGCCACCAGGACTTGGTCAATGACCTGCCCAATCAAGATAGGAAGATAAATTGATAAGCCAACCTGGGCAATAGTTCCTAGAAAGGCTAGGAAAAGGAGGAAGGGATGGTTTGCAAATCTTTGGCCAAACGTATGAGTGTTTGATTTGCAGTTTGTCGTCTCATGCTAGTCCTCCTTTCCATGTTGGGATGCATTGATTTCACGATAGACTTGGCTGGATTTCATCAAGTCCTCGTGCTTGCCGATAGCTAAAAGCTCACCTTTTTCCAAGAGGAGAATCTGGTCAGCCATCTGTAAAGTCGAGGTTCGTTGAGAAATCAAGATTAAGCTTGTATTTGGTAAGTTCTCGCGGATAGCTTTCAAGAGCTTGGACTCGGTAATGGTATCCAACGCCGAGCTCGCATCATCTAGAATGAGAAATGGAGCTTGGCGCAAGACTGCTCGAGCGATAGACAGCCTTTGTTTTTGTCCACCTGAGAAATTTCGCCCTCCTGCCTCAACTAGGGCATCCAAGAGCCCTTCCTTTTCACTGACAAAATCCTTTGCTTGCGCAATTTCCAAGGCCTGCCAAAGTTCTTGATCAGTTACTTCTTGATCTAAACCTAGAGTCAAGTTGGAACGAATGGTTCCTTTAAAGAGTTCGACTTTTTGGGGCACATAGGCAATCCAGGACCGCCACTGCTTTAAATTACGAGGACTAGACCCATCTCGATAGAGGTCAATGCTCCCCTTGTCTACTGGATAAAGACCAAGTAAGACTTGCACCAAGCTTGATTTACCAGAGCCAGTTCCCCCCGATGATACCAAGGATTTGCCCTTGCTGCATATCAAAGGAAATGTCTCTCAGAGAAGGCTGGGCTGCATCAGGATAGGTAAAGGTCAGTTCTTGGACTTGTAAAACCTGATTACTGGTAACTTGCCTTTGTTCTAATTCGGAATGAATATCTTCTGGAGCTTCAGCAAAGACTTCCTTGATTCGCTTAGCAGAGATATAGGACTGGTTGAGAGAATTTATCAGCATAGCTAACTTGACCAATTCAACCAAATCTGCAAGAGATAGTTGATGAGCGCAATGAGGGCACCCTGACTGAGTAAGCCTCCTTGTATAGAAATATAGCCCTGCCAGATGATAATAAGTAGAGTTCCATTGACAATCAGATAGGTCAGGGGTGTTAATAAACTGGACCAGAAACCTGTTTTCTCTTGTAATCTAGCATAGACTTGATTAAGAGTTTGAAAAATCTGTAACTCTCGTTTTTCTTGTCCAAAAGCACGAATCACTCTCATTCCTTGTAATTGCTGGCGCGTTTCCTGAACCAGTTGGTCCGTTTTCATTCTGAGACTGCTGTAGAGAGGATTGACCAGTCGAGAGAGGCCTACAATAATAATGGTCAAAATGACAACCATGACTAAAAACCAGATAGTCAACTCAGCTGAAATGCGATAGGCCATAAAGATAGCTCCAAAAACGATAATTGGTGCTCGCAAAAAGAGACGCAGGAATTGATTGATACCAGTCTGAATCTGGTAGGTGTCCGAAGTCAAGCGAGTCACCAAGCTCGAAGTTGTCAAACGGTCTCTGCTGTCCTTTGGTAAAGACATAATATGACGATAGAGGTCGTTTGTCAATTCTTTGGCAAATCCAACCGCAGCCTTGGCTGAGTAAAACTGGGCTATCAAGGCAACTACAACGCCAATCACTGCAAAGATAAGGAGCAGACCAATCTGCATCCAGAGATGTCCTTGATTTCTCTGAGGCAAGGATTGGTCAACAATCCCAGCAATCACCATGGGAACCAAGAGCTCAAAAACAGCTTCTAACAGCTTGAACAAAGGTGCTAAAATTGATTCCTTGATGTAGGGTTTGAAGTAAGATAATAGGTGTTTCATAAATCCCTTCTATTCGTATTCTAGAAATAAAGAAAGTGGGAAGCGCCCACCATCTCTATTTTATTTGTTTAAGTAAGGCAATAGATAGCCATATCCTGCCTCTTCCATCTCATCCTTGGCCACAAAACGCAAGGAGGCCGAATTAATACAGTAGCGAAGGCCACCTAATTCCCGAGGTCCATCTGTGAAAACATGCCCCAAGTGAGCATTGCCTGACCGAGAACGAACTTCTATTCGCTCCATTCCATGGCTCAAATCCTTGTAGTAGTGAATCAATTCCTTGGAAATCGGACGGCTAAAACTTGGCCAACCACATCCTGAGGCAAACTTATCCTTGGCGAAAAAGAGTGGCTCACCAGTCGTGATGTCTACATAAATTCCTTCTTCAAAGGTTTGGTCATAGGCATTGCTAAATGGAGCCTCTGTCGCAGCTTCTTGGGTAACACGATAGGACTCTTCAGTTAAACTTTCCTTCAACACTTCTTGACTAGGCTTTTCATAGTTAGAGGCATCAATCAATGGCTTATCAGCATCGGTCACATCGATATGACAGTAACCTGAAGGATTCTTCTTAAGATAGTTTTGGTGGTAATCTTCAGCTAAAATATAGTGGCGAAGTTTCTCCACCTCTACTGCAATCTTTCGACCCAGCATGCGTTCCTGCTCCCGCACCACTGTGTAGATAGCTGGCAAGTCTGCTTCATCTTGGTAATAAATCCCAGTTCGATATTGGCGACCACGGTCATTCCCTTGTTGATTGACTGATAATGGATCAATAACACGGAAATAATAAAGTAAAATCTCTCTAAGTGACACTGACTTCTCATCATAAACCACTTGCACCGTTTCTGCATGGTCTGTTTCCTTGAGCAACTGATAATTGGTCGTTTCGACTTGTCCATTAGCGTAGCCAACACTGGTTGCTATCACTCCAGAAATACGTGAAAAATACTCCTCTAGGCCCCAAAAACAACCGCCTGCTAGATAAATTTCTGCCATCTTTATTTCTCCTTTATCAAGTTTTTAACTAATACTCTTCGAAAATCTCTTCAAACCACGTCAGCTTACATCTGCAACCTCAAAACAGTATTCTGAGCTAACTTCGTCAGTTCTATCCACAACCTCAAAACACTGTTGTGAGCTGACTTCGTCAGTCTTATCTACAACCTCAAAGCAGTGCTTTGAGCAACCTGCGGCTAGCTTCCTAGTTTGCTCTTTGATTCTCATTAAGTATAAACTTATTTTCAAAAAAAGGATAGGAAGCCCTCTGGTCGAGAGTTTCCCCATCCTATCTGCTATTCTTTATTTTGCTTTTACACGGACACCTTGGGTATCAACTTTCAAGTCATGAAGTTTTCCTTTGAAGGGTTGCTTTTCCAATTCTGCCTTAATCGTTGGCATCTTGTCATGAGAAGCCAAAACCATAACTGTCGGCCCAGCACCAGAGAGGTAGGTTGCATAGGCACCATTGTCTTTGGCTACTTGTTTAATCGTCGCAAATTCTCTCACCAAGTCCTGACGATAGCGCTCGTGGAAGAGGTCTCCTTCGATTGCTTGACCAGCTGTCACCATGTCTCCTGCCAACAAGGCTGCAACCGCCACATTGGCGATAGAACTAGCAGCAACAGCTTCTTTGTAGGACAATTTCTTAGGCAAGACACCACGGCTGTCTCGAGTACGCAATTCATAGTTTGGAATGTAGGCTAGGGAAATCACACTCTGGGAAGTCTGCTACGATAGCAGAGACTTGTCCTTCAACGGAACTTGCAATAACGAGATTACCATAAATGGCTGGAGCCACATTGTCAGGATGGCCTTCAATCTTAGTTGCCAACTGCAATTTTTCATGGTCTGACAAGTTGAGTTGCCCCAATTGGTTGGCTAGTTCAATCCCAGCAACAATAACCGAGCTGGAAGAACCCAAACCACGCGCCAAGGGAACATTACTAGTCATTTTCAAACGTCTTGGTTGCAGGTCTGGTACAATTTGCAAAGCGATTTTGAGCAAGAGATTACGCTCGTCATGAGGAATCCATTTGCCAATCTGGTGTTCAATCAGCCACTCTTCTCGTTCTTCGCAAACCTCGATTTGAAGATACTTGGTTACAGCTACACCGACCGAGTCAAAACCTGGCCCGATATTGGCACTGGTTGCAGGTACAATAATCTTCATCTTATTCTCCTAGCACCTTGAAGGTATTCAAGAGGTCGAATTCTGAAACCTTCTTCAATTCAGCTGAAACATTTTCAAGCTGGGCTTTATTAATCTTGTGTGTGATAATCACTACACGCGCCTTGTCACCCTCTTTGCCATCTTGAAGAATTTGCTTGAAGGAAATATCTTGAGCGTTAAAGATTTCAGCCAACTTCAAGACCTGACCTTTTGAGTCTGGTGCCAAGATTGAGAAATAGTAATTAGCTTTAACATCCTCTGGATTAGCTAAGACCAAGTCACGGCTGTATTCGTTGAAGTCTTTGCCAATGGTACCATCATTCAAGCGACGAACGATACGGACAATATCTGCTACAACACTTGTTGCAGTTGGTTTTTGACCAGCACCTGGTCCGTAGTACATAGACTCACCAATACCGATAGATTCTACAAAGACAGCGTTCATTACGCCATTCACACTGGCAAGTGGGTGTGCTTTAGGAAGGAAGGTTGGAGTCACTTCCGCAGCAATACCTGAAGGAGTTTCCTCGATAGAACCAACCAATTTCACTACATAACCAAGCTCTTGAGCTACAGCTACGTCTTCTGGTGTGATATTACGGATTCCCTTGTGGGCTACATCATCAAAGGCAACCTTCATGCCAAAGGCAAATTGGCTCAAAATAACCATCTTGTAGGCTGCATCAATCCCATCCACGTCATTTGTCGGGTCGCTTTCTGCAAATCCTAGACGTTGCGCTTCCGCAAGAGCATCGTCGTAAGACCATCCTTCTTCCACCATCTTGGTCATCATGAAGTTAGAAGTTCCGTTGACTACTCCAAGCACGCGCGTGATTTTATCAGAAGCCAAGGAATTTGCCAAAGTACGAAGAATTGGAATCCCACCAGCAACTGCTGCTTCGTAGTAAAGTGCTACCTTATTAGCTTTAGCGATTTCTAACAATTCTGCACCATGGACAGCCAAAAGGTCCTTGTTAGCAGTAACAACGTGTTTTCCAGCTTCCAAGGCACGAGTGATAAAGGTTTTAGCAGGTTCGATACGTCCCATCAATTCCACTACTATCGTAATGTCTTGGTCTGATAAAATATCATCCACATTGGTTACAAAGTTAAAGTCATTCCCTGCTGCAAGCAAGCGATTCTTTTCATCTTCATCCTTGACCAATACCTTAGCAACTTCGATCTCTGAATGTGCTGATTGATTGATTTTTTCTCCATTTTCCTTTAGGAGGAAAGGCACACCACTTGCAACGGTACCAAATCCTAGTAAAGCAATTTTAACTGTCATGTTTGTCTCCTCGAAATTTTCTAATATAGCCATTATAACAGAATTTTGTGAAAATTCCTATTATAGTAAATCACTATTTCAGTATAAAAAGAAAAAACGAATCAGACGATTCGCTCTTCTTAGAATCTGAAAATAGCTTTCCAGAAATGATTATCCAATCTTTTGCAGATTGAGCACTGCATCGTGATTCATCAAGACTTGACCATACTCTTGCAAGACTGAACGACTGATATCACTATCGTCCGCAAACTCGCGCATACGAGCCAAAAGCCAAGCCGGATATGGACTTGGATGATTTTCAATATCCACTAAAATAGTCAAATAATAGCGCTCGTTCATTTTGTAGAGTTCAGAAGTTTCCATCTCAAAAGTCACTGTCTTGGCAAAAGCCACCAAGTCAGCCAACTTAGCAAAAGAAAGGATGTAATAGATGTAAGGCTCTTTCTTGCTCTCAGTTTCTTGTTCAGCCTGTTCCTGCTCTTCTTCCTTGGCTTCTACTTGCTCTAGAGATTGAATCGCTTCGATATCATCCTTAGTTTTGTCTGCGATGCTTTTTTCCAAGGTTTTGATAAATTCATCTGGCGACATTTGAGCCAATTCTTCCATATCTGGCAAATCCGATAAGTCTTCAAAATCTAGATTTTGGTCAATCTTTGATTTGGTTACAAAGACATCGACCTTATCAGGTTTTGGAGTCACACGGAAGCTCAACATACCTGTATCTAGAAAGCTATCAGGCATCTCTAACTCATCCAAGATAGCATAAAAGAACTCTTCTGTTTTTTCTTGAGGAACGAGAAAGTCAGCAATCTCCATTCCTCGATCCATCAAATCTTCTAAAGACATCGTGATTTTCAAAGTTGTATCACTAATTTGTTTCATTTTCATTGCTAGTAACCTCATACTTTCAGTTCTATCTATTATACTAGATTTTTACGATTTTATCAAAAGAAGGCTCCTCTATACGGATAGATTTTCCCTAGGGCGTAACTTCTGTAGGAGACTCTAATACTCTTCGAAAATCTCTTCAAATCACGTCAGCTCTATCTGCAACCTCAAAACAGTGTTTTGAGCAACCTGCGGCTAGCTTCCTAGTTTGCTTTTTGATTTTCATTGAGTATAAAAGAAAATTTCTGCAGACAAATAGAAAAAGCCTTCAAAATCGGATCTTAGCCAACTTTGAAGACCTAATACATCAGAAAGCTTATAGTTTAAAGGTTGCTACACCGAGGATAGAACGATTTAAGTTTCTGAGAATTTGAAGACTTTGCTCAAATTTCTTATAACGAGTCACTCCGTACTCTTCAACAAGAAGGACTGTATCTCTTTCCAAAAGCGATGGCACATCTTGTAAATCTACAAAATGAATTCCTTTTAAAGCCTCTTGATTTTGTTTTAATTTATCTAGAATAGCTTTATTTGAGCTAACGATAGTCAATTCTTGTCCAGCATTTTTGTATGACAAAACATCTGCTAGGTTGGCAATTGTTGTAATCTCTGTTACAAAATCAATTTGATACTGAGAAAAATCACCTGCTCTATTGATTGTTGGATTAAAGAGATAAACTAACACATTTCCCATCACAACCAAAATCACACAGACCACTCCAATAACAGCTAAACGAAGAATCAGATTTTTCACATTTAAGCCGAGCGCTGTTTCACCATTTGCATTCAATTCTTTAGAGTTGATGGTTTCTAATTTTTCAATTTTCACATTTGCATAGGTATGTTTAAATTTCTCAATCAACCCATCAATTTTGCGCTCCAACAAGTCATTGGCATCTTTACTTGGTGTCAAAATTTTCACACCAACCCCTGCATCGTCAATCATATAGTAAACGGTCAATTTTTTCCACCAATAGTCATTCGTTGAATTTTTCAAGGTTGTTTCGGTCGTATCCAATTCACTGGCAATTTTTTTCAACTCACTGGGTTCTACATCATTAAAAAGATAAGCTCCATTCAAATTTCCATCAATCAATTTCCCATAAAAATCACTATAACCACCAATTTGATGATTCAAAATCGTTTTAGCTGAATCTTCTGGAGGAGTAATTTTATAGCTAAGATAAGTTGAATAACTTGTTGTGTCTTTGACAGTATTTTTATTCTTAACTGCTTTAATTGTAAATGGTACAGCAATAAGAGCAAATAAAGCTATGAGAGCTAAAATATTTGCTTTTCGTTTTTTGTAAAGATTTGCAAACAAATCAGCTACTGAATAATGTTCAAACATGATTTTTTTCTCCTTTGTTTAGTAGATACTGGTTTTCTTTTGTAAGCATTTTTGCTACAAATATAATCACAAGAACAATTCCCCAGAATTGCATTGTAAATAGATTGAAGAAACTTTCTGAAAAGCTACTTCTAGGCATAAAGAATAGATTATTCAAGATGAGTAGGGACAAGGCAAATAGGATTGTTCTAGAGCGATAGGCTACTTGCAACATGGCTATAAATAACATACCTAGCAAGAGACTAAGTAGAAAGACTCCTATCATACCATAGTCGGTATACAACTCCATGATATAACTACTTCCGATACCGTGCCCTTTCAAGTATTCCTTGTTCAAGACAAGATAGGATAGATTGTGGGCATAACTATTACTATCAATAGCCAGTTCCACACTATTGGTTGTATGTTCAAAGGCTTTCCTCCGAAAATGGCCCCCAAACTTCCTCTTGCAAAATAATCAAGAACAGGACCAAAAGTAAAATTACGGAAATCTCGGTAAGGGAGGCTACTGTTAAATAGAAAACCTCGAGCCAAGACACCAAAACTAGTCCCTTGTTTATAGATAAAGTCAAGTAAGATATCCCAGAAACCTGTATGAGAAACTTGGACATTATCCCGTACATAATTGAGCACTCCCATCGCTAACATGAGAATAGGAGAACCTACAAAAATCGCTAACTTTTCTTTAAATCCAATCCATTTTCCTTTTTCGGTTTGCTCCCGCATAAAGTAATAAACAAAAGCAAATAAAATACTTAAAATAAAAGGATTTCGCGTCCCAATTGCCAAATGAATAGTATTAGCTGCAATAAAGGAGACAAGAACTGCTGTTGCCTGCCATTTCTTTGGCTTGGTTGCCAAATACATACACATTGCGTAGACCGTAAAGGTTGATAAGATATAGGTAAAATAAGGAAGTTTACTTTCAAAATTTGCATAGTAGGCATAGTAGGAAGTCTGCAAGCGATACAAGAGTCGTTCAAATAACCGAATGAAATAGAAAGGATAGGTTAGAAGAAAAACTCCTAGTGATACAAAGCGTAACCGCTTGATATAAACCTCTTTTAGAGAATTTCCTATATTTGGTACTTTTATTTTCTTCCTAGCTATGAAGTAACGAGCCAGGACACCTCCGATGGTCAAGCCCAGAATCGAAACCATGACGACTATAAAGGCAAAACGATAGGCTATGGGATGATAGGTATCCAAAGCACCATCCCTAAAGTAATCGATGGTCGGCCTTGATACCAGAAATACAAAAATAGTTAAAAAGAAAATAAAATGGATTAAGTAATACTTGATATCATTCCAACAAGCAATTAAGCTACTAACCAGTAAGAACAATAAAGTAGAAAGCAAGCTAACATTGTTATTATTAAACAGATACACAATTCCACTTACTAGCGTCAAGGCATAGCTGACTATGGTCAAACTAAATAATAATCGTTTTCCATCAATCACTTGCTCACCCCCGTTCTAATGTAATTTTTTAGATTTTTCAATATTTTTTAGTAATAAGAATCGGTATAAGGAAATATTTATGAATAGAGCCAAAGCACTAATTCTTCTCCCCTTACGGAAAATTGGATTCCTAGCAATAGTAAAGGCATGGCCTTTTAAAAAACGATGAATCTGAGAATAGGCTTCAAATTGTTTATACTGATCATCTAGTAACATCTTATCCAGAATAAAAAAGTAGGCATAGGCCAGTCTGAAAAAAGCAACCTCTTTCAAATCCGGATAGTTTTTCACAACTTCATTGTAAAACTTTTGGTAGATATCAATATAGGCTAAATCCTTCTCTGCATAGGGTTTAGTCGTAATACTATCCCCTCTATGGAAATAGTAATAATAGGGTTTGGTATTAACAACGTACTTCTTAGCCAACTTGATTAAATCAAAATGATAATAAGCATCTTCGTAAATCAATCCCTTTGGAAAGGATAGGGCAGTTGCAATCTGTCTCTTGATTAGCTTATTGCAAATCGTTCCAGGGATTTTTTCACCTATGAGGTATTCCTTTAGAAATGTTTGAGAATCACAGACAAAATACTCATCCTGATTGGCTGACTGTGGGCTTTCATCATTAGCATAGACATTCATGACACCACAGCTAGAAACATCCGCATCTTCTTGAATTAATTGCTCATATAAGCTCTGAATCATTTCTGGATGGATATAATCATCTGAGTCAATAAAAATCAGATAGTCTCCGTGAGCCTGCTTCATTCCATTATTTCGTGCTTGTGACAAGCCTTCATTCTTTTTATGAAGTACTGACACCCTGTCATCTTGTTCAGCGATTGAATCACACAAGCGACCACTTTCATCCGTTGCTCCATCATCAACAAGAATAATTTCCAGATTTTGATAGGTCTGCTTCTGAATGGAAGCTATCGATTTTTCTAGGTACTGCGCCACATTATAGACTGGCACAATCACACTGATTAATGCAGTTTCCATGCTACTCCTCTAATAGTTTTTCTACTTGTTCGATTTGTTTGGCAATTGTGAATTGTTGAATGAATTGGCTAGCCTCATTGACATCGAAGTTTGAGGCAGAGGTCATGTAGTTCGTAATTGCCTGAGCTGCTTCTTGATTGCTCTCAATGATTTGTCCAAATTGTCCTTCTTGGGATAATTCCTCAGCCCCTCCGACATCCGTAGAGACAAAAGGAAGTCCCAGACTCAAGGCTTCCACATACACTCCAGGAAAACCTTCTTGTTTAGACATAGACAAGAGAACTTTCATCCGAGACAAATACTGGTATGGATTTTTTTGATAACCAAGGAAATGTACATAGTCCTCAAGCCCATACTCTTTGACTCGTTTTTTCAGTTCCTCTTCCATGTCACCAGCACCTATAAAGTAGAGATGATAGTTTTTTCCCTCTTGGTGTAATAAGCGTATCACTTCCACCACACGGTCAGAACCCTTATTTTCCTCAATCCGTCCGATAGTACAGATACTTTGAGGCGCAATCTCGATATCGATCTTCTCTTGAGATTTTTCTAAAATAGTCTTAAAATCATATCCATTGTAGACCGTCTGTAATTTCGAAGCATAATCTGGATAGACTTCCTTGATAGAATGACTGGTCTTTTTAGAAATTCCTACAATGGTATCCGCAGCATCCAACTGGCGTCTATGTGATTCTCTTTTTGAGCTATCCTTAATAAATTCTTCGATACTTCCATGAATCCAGGAGATTTTCTTGACTTCTTTTCTTTTAGAGAACAAAAGTGGAGGATTCATAATGGTAAAGGAAACTTCAACATCATAGTTATCTTTCACAAGCAAGCGACGTGTCAATCTTGGAAAATAAATTCTCATTCTCCACAAAAGAGCTCGAATCCATCTGGCTTGGCGATAATCCTGAAGGGATTTTAAAATGCCTACATGCTTGGGAACAGATTCGTATCCCTTGTCAAAGTGCTCTATTTCAAGAATATCAATATCATACTTTTCTGGATCCAGATTTGAAACAATGGTAGACAGAATCTTTTCTGCTCCACCCCCGAGAGAAAAAGACCACATAAAAAATAAGATTTTTTTCTTAGCCACCATATTCTCCCTTGTATCCTGTATAAGACTTATCCATATCAGCGATGACAGCATCATGATGCGGTAGCTGCTTGTCTGCTGGCGGAGGAGTCATATAATCACCAAAAGCTGTGCTGAGATAGGCATCGTAGCCAACTGGAATAGGCATCTCTGTTCCTTCAAATGGCAAGAAGAGATTATCTTCAAAGGATGCGATTGGGTACTTGTTTCTCATGTAGCCAGGACCTGAGCATAATTCTGTGATGCCATCGCTCTCAGCTAGACTGTACTTGGTCATTTCTTTTTCAGCTTTTTTCCAAATGCGATAACGGAGAGATTTGGGAGTCACACCCAGTAAAATACGGCTTCCCCATTTCATAAGTGCACCATGCTTTTCTGGAATAGTTTGGGCACAAAAAAGAGAATAAATCAGGGCCCAACGAACCTGTTTTTTCCGCTCAGCTGAATTTGTAGGATAATAATCCAGAGGCAACACATCCAAGGCCAGACCATGTGGTAAATTCAAATCCTGTTGATAAGGCTTAATACAGGTAGTTTCCTTGTCACGAATGGTAATAAAAAGATTACGATCAACAAAATCCTTGTTACTCTTTGACAAGAAATAACGCTCATCTGCATAACGAGGCCATAATTCTGCTAATTTCTCATAATCTTTACGAGGCATAAAAAAGTCTAGGTCGTCATCCCAAGGAATGAAACCCTTGTTTCGAAGGGCACCAATAGCACCCCCTCCACAGAGATAACAAAGCAAATCATGTTCTTTACAAAAGGCCACAAAATATTCAGCCATCTCCAGACTACGAGCCTGAATTGCTTTTAAATCAGTCATATTGTTCATTATTCTTTCTATCGTATCGTTCCATTATACCACAAATAGGGGGTGAAAATCTATTGCAGACTGTAAAAAATCAAAGCCTGACTGCTATCTAAATAGCTATCAAACTTTGACTCTTCTGTCTTATCTTATCTCAAACCCATCTGAGACAATTTATTCTGATATTTGTTTTGATCGACAAGCAAGCCCAAGCCTCCATAAACATCATAGGCATCTACCCAGTCACCCAGTTCTGGAATCGTCAATTTTTCAATACCATTTTGAGCTCCGTCTAGGAAAGACAAGCCATTTGTTAACAGGAAGGTATAAGGAACATTCGTTGAGGTCATTGCGAATACCTTGCCAAGTGCCTCTGAACCTGTAAAGAGCTTGGTTGGATCTTTGATTTGCTGAAGAACTGCTGTCAGTACTTGTTGCTGTCTTTTGGTACGGCCGTAATCCGCCTCATCATCATCACGGAAACGAGCATAATTGAGCAAGGTCGAGCCATTCATCTGCTGTTTTCCGACTTTGATAGTTTGGGTTGGAGACTCAGTCTCAGTAGCGTGTAAATCATCTCCTACTGTAGCTTCTGTTAGTTGGCGCCCATTCAATGTTGAAAATTGAGCATCAATTGTCACCCCATCAGGGAAAAGTGTGTCAATCGCTGTAGCAAAGGCCTGAAAATCGACCAAGGCATAGTACTTAATGTCCAAATCAAAATTATCTTTCAAAACTTGACGAACCATTTCTGCCCCTTTTTGCCCCTCTTGTTCTCCTAACTCATAGGCTACGTTTAACTTGTTATCCGTCTGTTTTCTACCGTTAATGACTTGGCTATAACCGTCTATATAAACCAAATTGTCACGCATGAAGCTGACCAGCTTAATTTTCTTATCCGAACCGCCAACATTTAATACCATAATAGAGTCCGTCCGCGTCTCAGCACTATTTTGACCGATTCGCCCATCTGTACCCAAGATCAAAATATTAACTCCATCTCTGGTATCTTGACCATTAAAAACTTCTACTTGAGCTGCCCTGGCATTGGCAATTTTATCTGGATTAGCATTGATATAACCTTTTAAGAACATAAAAATCATACCCAATGCTAGACAAGCTAAGATAGCCAGTAAACCTGCGAAAATGCGCCCCCACCGTAGCTTCCGCTTTTTAGTTTTTTTCTTTGGAAGAGAATTGATTTTCTGGTATCTCTCAGAACGACTACGGCTATTATAAGAAGGAATCGAAGTGTTAGCACTTGTCTTTCTATAATCCTCTATCAATTCCTGACTTTCTGAGGTGGCGTCATTACTTGCCTTACTTAATTTATCTTGCAGGTAAGCAAACTCCTTTTTCTCTCGCTCATTGAGGTAATGAATATTCTTAAAGAGATAGTCATAGCGCAGCTGCTCATGATGGCTTAAGGGATTTTCTTTACTCATCTTCTCTCCTTTCCATGGTCTGATATTGGATAAATAGGATAGGCACCCAGAACCTTATACTGGATTCCGATGGCTTCTAATTCTTTTTGGGCAAAGTGAACCAAGTCCTTATCAGTATAGTCCACATCGATAATGAAAAAGTATTCGCCCAGTGCTGTCTTGAGTGGCCGACTTTCAATTTTTGTCAGGTCAATTCCTCTCCAAGCAAAGGTCGACAGGGCCTTGTAGAGTGCACCTGGAAGGTTGTCAGGTAAGGTCAAGGCCAAACTCATTTTTTCAGTTTGTACTTGCAAGGGAATAGCTGCACCTTCAGCTCCCAAAACCCAGAAACGTGTGAAATTGGCTTCCATTTCCTGAATATCCTCAGCAATCAGTTCCAAGCCATATTCTTCTGCAGAACTTCTTTGGTGCAATGGCTGCATAAGTCTGGTCTGGATGTTCGGAAATAAAACGGGCCGCATAGGCTGTACTAGCTGTTACCTCGATTTGGGCCTCTGGATATTGTTCATCGATGAATTTCTTTCCTTGAGCCAAGGCCTGTGGATGTGAAAAAATCTTTTCAATCTTAGTATGACCTGGAACCACCATCAACTGCTGATGGATAGGCTGAACGATTTCTGCAACTGCTTGGATGCGAGCCTGATGAAAAAGGTAGTCCAAGGTTTCATGAACACTACCCTCAATAGAATTTTCAACTGGCACCACAGAATAGTCCACCAAGCCTTGCTCATAGGCCTTGATGACATCTGTAATGTTAGCAAAAGCCTGCAATTCCTCATGAGGAAAAGCTGTCTGCACAACATGGTGTGAAAATGATCCCTTGGGACCTAGATAAGCAATTTTCATCTCAGTTCCTCTATAATTTCCTCTGTGCTTAACTCGGTCACATCCAAAACCCGACTAGCTACTTCCTCATACCAAGCCTGTCTTTCTTGAAAAATAGCTGCAAGTTCTTCCTTGCTATTCTTTAGAAAAAGCGGTCGCTGATTGTCCTTATCAACTGCGATACGTTGGTAGAGGGTTTCAAAATCAGCTTTCAGATAGATATTATCAGAATTGGTCTTGAGTAAGTCACGATTTCGCTGAGAAACGACCACTCCTCCACCAGTTGACACGACTTGATCTCTTTGTAGTAAATCAGCTAGGACTTCTGATTCTACCTGACGAAAGGCCGCTTCTCCCTTTTCAGCGAAAAAATTCGCAATGGACATACCTAAGCGCTTCTCAATCAGAGCATCCATATCAAGGTAATTAGGGTCCAAGCCTCTTGCAATAGTCGATTTGCCAGCCCCCATAAAGCCTAATAACACCTTAGCCATGAATCAAGCTCCCCAAATCATCAAAGAAGCTAGGATAGCTGGTATTGATGGCTTCAGCACGGTCAAGTTCCACTTCTCCATCTGCAACCAAGAGAGCTGCAATGGCTGTCATCATGCCGATACGGTGGTCACCAAACGTATTGACTCTAGCACCGTGAAGGGCTGATTTTCCTTTGATAATCATTCCATCTGCTGTAGGTGTGATATCCGCACCCATACTATTTAAAGCATCTGCCACAACCTGAATGCGGTCTGTTTCCTTAACCTTGAGCTCCTCAGCATCTTTGATAACTGTTACACCATGTGCTTGGGTAGCCAGAAGAGCAATAATGGGCAATTCATCAATCAAGCGTGGAATCAAAGCGCCACCAATTTCTATTCCTTTCAAGTCAGAAGATTCAACAATCAAGGTAGCAGATTTAGCGACTGGGTCAATTTCAGTCATTTCCAATTTTCCACCCATGGCACGAATGACATCGATAATACCGGTGCGCGTTTCGTTGATGCCCACATTCTGCAGCACTAGACGAGAATTCGGAACAATCAAACCTGCGACTAGCCAAAAGGCTGCACTGGAAATATCTCCTGGCACGACCACCTTTTGTCCAGTCAGTTTTTGTGGTCCTTGGACTGTGATTTTCTTACCATCCACACTTAAATGGCCACCAAATTGTTGCAACATATCTTCAGTATGATTACGGGTGCATTCTTTTTCGATAATCACTGACTCACCCTGAGCCTGCAAGGCCGCAAAGATCAAGGCTGACTTAACTTGGGCAGAGGCAATCGGCAACTCATATTGAATAGGTCTTAGGGTTTTCGTCCCTTTTAAGTGAAGGGGAGGCAGGTCTCGCTCGGTTTGCCCTGAAATACTAACGCCCATTTTTTTCAGTGGAATAGTCACACGATCCATAGGGCGTTTGGATAGACTGTCGTCTCCGAACATCTCTACTTCAAAATCTGCACCAGCAAGGACACCTGAAATCAGACGAATCGAGGTTCCAGAATTTCCCATATCCAGGGCATTTTGTGGAGCTTTTAGGCCGTCCATGCCTACACCTTGAATAGTAATAACCCCATCTTTGTCCTCAATTTCAACACCAAGGTCACGAAAAACCTGCATAGTTGAGAGCACGTCCTCACCACGCAATATATCATAAACCTTGGTCTCACCCTCAGCCAAACTTCCAAAGATAATGGAACGGTGACTGATAGACTTGTCACCTGGAACTCGGATACTGCCGTGTAAGTGGCTAATGTTTGTTTTTAGTTTCATACTGGACCTCATACTTGCAATACTTTTACCTATTTTATCATAAAAAGCCAGAAATTCCTTAAAAATTCCTGACTTTAGGATTGTTATTTTGTTATTTTAGCAATTCTGAAACTGGTTCAAAAACAATTTTTTCAATGTCAGACAGGTAAATTGCCAATTGTTGTTGCTTAGTAAAGAATTCTGACAAGAGGCTGTTCCCCTGAATCTGCTTGCCAAAGCCTTCCATCTTATCTTGGAAGGAAGCGTCTGGCATTTGACCTGTCTGTGCTAGTTTTTGAATTTCCTCTTGAAAGGCAACATATTCTGTAAAAATTTTGCTTGCCTCAGCATCTGCTGAAATGGCATCTTTAGCTGCTTTAACAGCCTTGTATTCTGGTAATTCGCGTAGACCGCGACTAAGTTCGTTTGCACTATCGTAAATATTTGACATAATTTTCTCCTTATTTATTTCTTTTAAAATTAATAGTCACTCTGTGATCTTTATTATTGTGCAATAACTTCAATATGACCTCTTGAATGTCCATAACTTAATTCCTTATCTGGTATATACTTTATCTTCAAAGAGCCTAAATTAGAATCTGTTATAGTTTCATTTGATACAAGATTATCAAAATAACTATTTATCTCATCATCAGATAAAGACGATTCAATTGCTCTAACAATATCATGAAATACTTCTTTCATTCCTACAACACCAGATTCACTATTTTCATTTGTCTGATTAATTGTTACATTGATTTTATCAGTATCATTTGCATGTAAAAGTTCCAAGTAGTATCCGTAGCTTGATGCGAAATATTTTATTTTTATATTTCCTTTTTTGATATTTTCTAATGGGCTATTAGAATTTTGATTATAGCTATTGATAAACTCATTAATAATTCTATCGTCTACATACTTTGAATTGTTTTTCTCTTAATTTATTTCCTTGTTGGATGGTTCATTTTTTGTCTCAACACTTGCTTCTGAAGTAGTTTTCACATCTTTTTTAACAGCGTAAGCTCTAAGTAAGATAAAAGAAATAAAGATAATACCAAATATGAATTTAGGCTCTATTTTAGGCATAATTTTCTCCTTATTTGATAACGACTGTATAGTCTGTATTTTCTGTTATTAGATGCTCGGCTCTTTCCAAGTCTTGAGCGTTTTTAAATGAAATTTGTAGGATCCCGTGAATATCTTCACGGTTTTCCTCATTGATGTGAATATTAACCAAGGAAGTTCCACGTAGCAATTCCAAAATCCTCAAGATGACATCTTCTTCATCGGGAACGTCGACATAGAGGTCATAAGAGCTATCCACTCCACCACGCTTATGAATTTCCATAGCCTGACGTTGCTCACGCGCTTGGTTGAAAAAGTTCCAGATATGCTCCTCATCTCCCTTGCTGATGGCCTGACCAACCTCATCTAAACGTTCCTTAAAATCCTCAATTCGGTCTAGAATAGTTTCACGATTGGACAAGAGAATGGAAGTCCACATACCTGGCTCGCTTTCCGCAATTCGGGTCATATCTCGAAAACCACCTGCCGCAAAGCGCCTTGCCATCTCATGTTCTTGAGCATAGACTGCCGTCTGCTCCATAAGACTAGAAGCCAGAATATGAGGAAAATGGCTAATCTGAGAAGTGACACAATCATGCTCCTTGGCATCAATTTCGATAAAACGAGCATGAAGACCTGAAAGCAGATCCTTCATTTCCTCAAGCGTGCCAGGGCTTGTCAGACTCGAAGGGGTAAAGATATAATAGGCATTTTCAAAGAGATTGACATCTGCAGAGGCAGCCCCTGTCTTATGACTACCAGCCATGGGATGGGCCCCGACAAAGCGAACAGGCTTGTCAGACAAATATTGCTCCGCCGCATCCACAATAGCTGACTTGGTCGAACCAGCATCTGAAATAATGACGCCTTCTTTTAAGTTCAAATTAGCCAACTTCTTAATGAAAGCAATAGTTTGTTTGATTGGCAAGCTGAGGATAATGATATCTGCCAAGGGAGCAAAACTGGCAAAATCATCTGTTACACGGTCAATCATGCCTTCTTTCAAGGCGATATCTCTCGAGGCTTGACTGCGATTGTAACCTAAAATTTCATAATCTGGATGATCGCGTTTGATGCCAAGTGCCATAGAGGCACCGATCAACCCAAGACCTGCGATATAGATTGTTTTTGCCATAGGAACTCCTTAATAGTTCTTTGTATAGTCTCGGTGTTTGGCTACCGCTTCTTTTAATTCCTCTAGATTGTCTGATGAGAATTTTTCGAGGATTTCTTGTGCCAGAACCGTTGCCACAACAGCTTCCATAACTACACCTGCAGCTGGAAGAGCAGTCGGATCACTTCTTTCGACTGTTGCCTTGTAGGGTTCATGAGTTTCGATATCCACACTCATGAGTGGTTTGTAGAGAGTAGGAATGGGTTTCATGACACCACGAACAACGATAGGTTGCCCATTGGTCATACCGCCTTCAAAGCCGCCCAGATTGTTGGTACGGCGAGTATAGCCGTCTTCTTTAGACCAGAGAATTTCATCCATAACTTGGCTACCTTTACGATAGCCAGCTTCAAAACCAAGACCAAATTCCACCCCTTTAAAAGCATTGATAGAGACAACTGCTTGGGCAAGTCTGGCATCTAATTTTCTGTCCCATTGGACATAGGAACCAAGACCAACTGGAACACCTCCGACGACTGTCTCCACAACCCCACCGATGGTATCACCGTCACGCTTGATTTGGTCAATATAATCCTTGATTTCCTGTTCCCTTTCTTGGTTGACAATAGAAACTTCGGACTGGGCAGCTCGTTCCTTAATCTCAGCAACTGTGAGATTCTCAGGAACATCGATTTCCTTGCCACCAAAGACTACGACATGGTTGGCAATCTCCATATCCAGCTCAGCCAAGAGGCGTTTTGCTACTGCGCCAACTGCCACCCGCATGGTGGTTTCACGAGCTGACGAACGCTCCAAGGAATTACGCAAATCATCAAAACGGTACTTGATGCCCCCAACCAAGTCGGCATGACCTGGACGTGGATGGGTGATTTTCCGTTTGCTTTTAAGGCGGTCTTCAATGTCCTCCGCAGACATGATATCCAGCCATTTCTGATGGTCCTTATTGACGACATCCATGGTAATGGGAGCCCCTGTCGTCTTCCCATGGCGAACGCCTGAAGTAAAGACAACCAGGTCACTCTCAATTTTCATACGACCACCGCGGCCATATCCACCCTGACGACGTTTCAAATCCTCATTGATGTCCTCTGCTGTCAAGGGAAGTCCAGCTGGAATTCCCTCAATGATAGCCGTCAGACGAGGACCGTGTGATTCTCCTGCTGTTAAATATCTCATACACTCTCCTTATTTTACCAAGTAGTCTTTCATCTCTTCCAGAGAAACTGGGTGAATAGTCGCTGAACCAAGCTCTGGTACCAAGACCAATTTCAAGGTATTGCCACGCGCTTTCTTGTCATGAGTCAAAGCTTGATAAAGCTTATCTACATCCCAGTTTTCATAGTCAACAGGCAAACCAAACTTCTGGCACATCTCTGTGATAGATTGGGTAATACCAGCTGGCATAAGGCCTTTTTCCTCAGCTACCTTGGAAATCTGAACCATGCCCATGGCTACAGCCTCTCCATGCATGACCTTGCCATAACCAGCAGTCGCTTCAATAGCATGACCAATAGTGTGGCCAAAATTGAGGTAAAGGCGAACACCATTGTCTAACTCATCCTCAACCACCATCTTGCGTTTAACTTGGCAAGAATGTTCAATCAGGTCTCTGCATGTTCCAGAATGCTCTCTACAGAACCATCCAGCTCCGTCAAGATTCGCCAAAGTTCTGGATCCTCAATCAGGCCATACTTGATAACCTCACCCATCCCTTCAATCAACTCTCTTTTTCCAAGAGTTTCTAGGACAAGCGGATCAATCAGAACCCCATCTGGCTGGGCAAAGGTCCCCACCATATTTTTAGCAAAAGGAGTATTAACACCTGTCTTTCCGCCGATAGACGAATCCACTTGGGCTGTCAAACTAGTCGGAATCTGAACAAAATGAATACCCCGCATATAGGTAGAGGCTACAAAACCAGCCAGGTCCCCAACGACACCGCCACCAAGAGCCACGATTCCATCGCTACGAGTCAGACCTTGCTTGACTAAAAATTCATAGACTTTCTGAACAGTTGTCAGATTTTTCCGTTCTTCGCCTTCTAAAAAGTCAAAAACAGCTACCTGAAAACCAGCATCTTCTAGGCTGAGTTTGACCTTCTCTGCATAGAGAGAGGCTACATGGTTGTCAGTAACTATAACAACTTTTTGAGGTTGCCAGAGTTCTCGCAACCATTGACCAGCCTGAGCCAGACAGCCTTTTTCAATTTGAATATCATAAGGATGATGAGGAATATCGATTCTGATTTTCATAGGAGAGTCTCCTTTTCTTTATTGGTATTTTTCTGTTAAGGACTGCCAAATTTCTTCTGTCGGCATTTCCTTTCCTGTCCACAGTTGAAAAGCTTCTGCAGCTTGATAGAGCAACATTCCCAGACCGTTAACAGCTGGATTGCCCTGACTCCTAGCCCATTTCAAAAATGGCGTTTCAAAGGGTTGGTAAATAATATCTGCCACCAAGATAGTTTCTGGCAAATTGATGCTTTCAGGAACTGGGGATGATTGACCGTCCATCCCTACACTTGTCGCATTGACAAGTAAATCCGACTCAGCAACTCTTGCTTGCAGTTCAGGAACATCTTCTAAAGCATACAAGTCCACTTTAAAGCCTGTTTGCTCCTGTAACTTGTCTAGATAAGGTCTTGTTTTTTCCATGGAAACTGAACGAACAAAGACCGAAATCTGACTGACGCCGTCCAAAATAGCTTGTGCCAAAATGGACTTGGCCGCACCGCCTGCACCCAGCAGGGTCATCTTCTTACCTGTAATTGTAAAAGAAGGCAAGCTCTTAAAAAATCCCTTGCCATCTGTATTATATCCAATTAAATTGCCATTCTCATTGACAACCGTATTGACCGCGCCGATCAAGCGCGCTTCGTCACTCAGCTCATCCAAATAAGGAATCACCTGCTCCTTATAGGGCATGGAGAGATTGATGCCAAACATCTGGTAGCGACGAATATTGGCCACTGTTTCTGCCAAATCACCCGCTTCAATCTCCCAAGCAACATAAACACCATTGGTAGCTGTCGCCTCAAAGGCACTATTGTGAATAAAAGGAGAAATAGAATGCTTAATAGGATTGGCAACAACGGCAGCTAAACGTGTATAACCATCAAGCTTCATCCAAAATCTCCCGAATTTTTTTCATGTTAGCTAAGGAAATCTGACCTGGGGCACTTGCCTCATCTAGACTAGCAAAGGACCAGCTAGAACCTGTCACATCCGCAGTGATACGAGAGACCTTGCCCACTTTTCCCATAGAAATGGTCACATATTCCTGCTCAGGATTGAGGGTTTTAAAGCCTCGTGTATAGTTCATCAAGTCTAGCACATCCTGCTCCGTGTGGGCCATCACCGCAACCTTAACAAGTTTTGGATTTAAGCTCGTCAACTCTGACAAGATTTCCATCATATTTTCAGGTGTTTCTTGAAAATTATGGTAACTCAAAACGAGATTTGGGAAGTCCAGCATTTCCTCAAAAACATCCTTGTAGCTATAGTACTCAAAATCAATATAGTCTGGTTGATAGAGTTGCGCCACTTCCTTGATTAGATGGATATATTCTTCTGGAGAAAGGTCGATTTCTCCTCCTTCAGAGCGAGTTCGCAGAGTGAAAACCAACTCACGGCCTGCGAATTTTTCAAAAATAGCTGGAGCTACCTGCAAAATCGCTTCTTTAGGCAGATAGTCGGCACGCCATTCAATGATGTCGGCATCCAGATACCTCGTAGCATCCAGAGCCTGAGCTTCCTCTAAACTTCTTGGCATTACTGAAACGATTAATTTCATTTACTAACCTTCATACTAATCACCTTGAGGTAATTACTACTTTCATCTTTTTTATTATAGGCAAAATCTGCTGGAAGACCGTATTTATTTAAAATCTGGTAACTTCTTCCTGCAAAACCTTTATCAATTTGTTCTGTAAATTTCTGGCGGGATACATTGGCAGCATTGGTACTAGCAATGATAATTCCTCCCGGATTTAAAATCTCAAGACTCTGGGAAATCAACTTGTGATAATCCTTGGCCACAGAAAATGTTTGTTTTTTGTTCCGAGCAAAGCTAGGCGGATCTAGGACAATCACATCATAGGTCAATCCTTTTCGCTTAGCATACTTGAAATACTCAAAGACATCCATGACTATAAAACGATGCTCGTCTGTGCTGATTCCATTTGCCTGAAAATGCGCTTGAGACAATTCTCGTGAACGTTTGGCTAGGTCAACAGAAGTTGTCTGGCTAGCTCCTCCCATAGCTGCAGCTACTGAAAAAGCTGCTGTGTAGGAAAACATATTGAGCAAGGATTTGCCCATAGCTAAACCATCAACCAAGCTCCCACGAACCTCATGCTGGTCTAGGAAAATTCCTGTCATCAAGCCATCATTCATAAAGACTTGATAGAGAACACCATTTTCCAGAACAGTGAAAAAATCAGGTGCTTCTTGACCATAAACATGGGCAGATTCATAGTCCAAACCCTTAAAGCGGATCTTCTCATAGGCCCCTAACACCTCAGGAAAAACCTGTCTAAAGGCTTCTGAGATGGTCTGACGAATCTGAAAAACATAAGAGTTATACCAAGAAAAGACAGCATAGTCGCCATAAAGGTCCACTGTCAGACCACCAAAGCCATCTCCCTCTTGGTTAAAGAGACGAAAGGCAGTTGTCAATTCGTCTTGATAGTAGGCACTTCTCTTTTCTTTAGCTTGTCTAAAGAGTGTTTCAAAGAAAGCTTGATTGAAGACCACCTTGTCCTTACTAACAAACCAGCCCAAGCCCTTGTTTGCTGCGAAAGGTAGGCAGTCCCAAGAAAGGTTCCTTCTTGACTCTGCACTTCTACTTCCTGATCCTTAAGATTGACATTCTCAAGATCACTGGCTTCTAGTAAAACTAGCCCCTTAGCGAGCTTCTTTTCAACCCTTTTGCTGACTCTTATTCTATTCATAACTACCATTATATCAAACTTTTAGGCAATTCTCAAAAAAGAAACTACCCTTGCTTTTTTACTCTTCTTTTAAAAAATGGTATACTAATACTAATAAAAAATTAGGAAGTAAATGTGTGAGAATCAATTTTAGCAAAATCCAAAAAGCCATGGGTACCAGACTGGGTTTTGTCCTAACCCTTTTAATCCTATATTGGCTCAAAACCTTATTAGCCTATACCGTTGACTTTAATTTAGATATTCAAGTGGGCAAGTTGCAGGGAAATTACCTTGCCTTTATCGCCTTTTTCAACCCCCTTCCTCTAGGACTACTCCTGCTGGCTCTAGCCCTCTATTCTCGCTCAACCAAGATCTTTTATAGCCTGAGTATAGCTATTTATAGCCTTTTATTCATTTGGCTCTATTCTAATGTCTTTTACTATCGAGAATTTAGTGACTTTATCACGGCTAATACCATGAAGGTGGTCAGCAAGGTGTCTGTCGGCACTGCAGAACTAGAATTACTGCGTCCTTGGGATTTCATCTATTTTATGGATTTCCCATTGCTGGCTTTCCTTTTCTGTAAAAAATTCATCCAGCTGGATAGGAGACCCTTCAAATTCCGCTCAAGTGTTGCTATCACTGCACTCTCAGCCCTGCTCTTTTCTGCTAATCTTTTCTTGGCTGAAATTGAACGTCCCGATCTCCTATCGCGAGGATTTTCGAATTATTATGTTGTCCGTGCCCTCAGTTTGCCAGCATTTTTAGGTTATAGCGCCAACCAATCCTATAGCGCTAATAAAGAACGGGCTAAGGCCTCTGAGACTGATCTTCAACCTATTACAGATTATATTCAAGAACATTCGGCTAAGCCCAATCCAGCCTATTTTGGCTCAGCAAAAGGGAAAAATGTGATTTATCTCCACTTGGAGAGTTTTCAGCAGTTCCTACTGGACTATAAACTCAACATAGATGGAACTGAGCATGAAGTCACTCCCTTCCTAAATTCACTCTACCATTCGCAATCAACCCTAGCCTTTTCGAATATCTTTAACCAAGTCAAGGCTGGTAAGACCTCAGATGCGGAAACCATGCTGGAGACTGGTTTGTTTGGACTTGACCAAGGTTCTTTCATGGTCAATTACGGTGGTACCAATACCCAGCAGGCAGCTCCTTTTATCCTATCAAAAAAACGGCTACCAATCAAGTGCTGTCTTTCACGGTAATATCGGGACCTTCTGGAATCGAAATACGACCTATAAACAATGGGGCTACCAATACTTCTTTGATGCTTCCTACTTCACCAAGCAAGACAGTAGCAATTCTTTCCAATATGGTTTAAATGATAAAATCATGATGAAAGATTCTATTCAGTATCTGGAACATTTACAGCAGCCTTTTTATGCTAAGTATATAACGGTATCCAACCACTATCCCTATGCCAGCAATCTGACTGGCGATGAGCTTGGTTTCCCCTTGGCTAAAACCAAAGATGAAACAATCAATGGCTACTTCCAAACCGCCAACTATCTGGACAGTGCCATCAAGGCCTTCTTTGACTATCTCAAAGGAAGTGGCCTCTATGAAAAATCCATCATCGTCATCTACGGAGACCATTATGGAATTTCTAACTCCCGCAATCCTGACCTGGCTCCCTTGATTGGCAAGACTTCTGAGAACTGGTCGAATTACGACAATGCCATGTTGCAACGAGTGCCTTTTATGGTGGTCATGCCTGGTTATGAAAAAGGACAAATCATCAATACCTACGGTGGACAAATCGATATCTTACCGACTCTTGAACACCTCCTTGGGATTGAGTCCAATTCCTTCCTTCAAGTTGGCCAAGACCTCCTATCTCCAGACCATCAAGAAATAGTTGCCTTTCGAACTGCCAATTCCTTCGTCACACCAAAATATACTAGCTATGACGGACGAACCTACTATACTGAGAGCGGTCTTGAAATCAGCAATCTTGATGAACAAGCTCAGACTGAACTAGAAATTGTTCGCCAAGCAGCTAGTCAACAGCTGAAAATCAGCGACCAGATTCAAACCGGTGATTTAATACGTTTCTACCAAGCAGATCATCTTGGAAAAGTTGATACAGAAAGTATTTCTTACCTCAATTCTTTGCCAATTCTGCAAAAGATTGAGCAGGAAAAAGGTGGTCAATCAACCAGTCTCTTTAGCCAACGACAAGGTAAAACCAGTGCTGACCTTTTCAAGGCACCAAGTTACCAAGAACTCCATCCAGAGTCGGCAGAAACCGAATCAAAATCACAATAAAAAATGCTCTTCCGTCTTGGAGGAGCATTTCTTTTTATCAATGAAAATCAAAGAGCAAACTAAGAAACTAACCTCAGATTAACTGTAAGATTGTAAGTAGAGAGGTTGTATCAGTAATATATGTCTGTCAAATTTAGTGACGAAGATAGTAGAAGATAAATCAGCTTCAGTAGATATCTGGAAAATTTGATTTTATAGAAAAGCCTTTTGTTACAAACTCAATATACTATCAATAAATAATATCATAGAAGCAACAATAATTATAATTTCACCTATTTGAATAATCCTATTTCGAACTCTAAATATATTTTTCTATCCAAAAATACTTGTATCACACACATTATAGGAATTAAAGTTTTTGAAATTGAAAAATATCCAAATAAATAAACTATAAACAACAATAATAGAACTATATTATATTTCTTATTCAAAACATTCCTCCCTATATTTTTGATTACCAATCTTAATCAATTACAACCACATTATAACAAACTACGAAATCCCTGTTAACAAATATTGCCATTTTTTAAAATTTTTTGTGATTCTTACTTCGATATTGATTTTAGATGACTTTTCGTCTATACTTAGGTGTGAACACAAAGTGATACTTTGTGTGCGATAAACTATGAGCCTTTTGTGCCATATTTTTCTCCTTTCGCTTTACAATTGGCTTGAACACCTTTATTGTATCGCGTTTGGAGTTTTTTTGGTATAACCTTCGACACACGAGGCTGGGTAAAAAGTCTTTAAAATCAGAAAAACGCATAATATCAGATGTACTAAAATCTTGATATTATGCGTTTTATTGTGGAAATATTTTTTCGTTTTTTACTAAAATTGAGCTTTTCCCAGTCTATTTTAAAATGTTTGGCGTTTTGCTTTACGCTCTGCACGACCGCGAGCACGATTTTCGGCACGCTTAGTCTTACGGCGTTTTTCATCCACTGCCCATTGAATCTTCTTCTTATATCCCGGTTTGACTTTTTCTTTTTCTTTTTAACCAAACCAATCATTTCGATATCAAGCTTATCTTGTTTTTTCTCACGGTTGGCACGACGATCACGGTCATAAGTATCTTGAAATTCCCCGTCTTTGACCATCTTAGGAGTAAACTTGATTCCTAATTTCTCCAACTCACGGATATCAGAGTCATCACTTGGCTGATATAGGGTAATAGCTGTACCTGGTAGGCCGTTGCGTCCAGTACGACCAACACGGTGCACGAAGAAGGATAAGTCTTGCGGAATGGCATCATTAATAACATGGCTGACACCTTCAATATCAATTCCACGCGCTGCCAAATCCGTTGCGACAATATACTCAAAATCCAGATTTTTCACCTGATTCATGATACGCTTGCGCTCACGAGGGGCAATATCTCCGTGAATCTTTGCCACCTTCAAACCTTGCGCAGTCAAGTAAGCATGCAATTCATCAGCCCGTGTTTTAGTGTTAACAAAAATCATTGCCAAATAAGGTTGCATCAACTGAGTCAGCTGGTAAATTTGAGCATTCTTATCACGTCCCTTAGTAGAAATCAACCAATTATCAATGGTATCAGAAATGACCGTTTTGGTCTTGATTTTCTCCATGACAGGATTTGACAAGTATTTTTTCAGGAATGGTTGCAACTTTTGTGGAATAGTCGCTGAGAAGACCATGAATTGCAGGTCTTTTGGAAGACTGCCAGCAATCTTATCAACAGTTTCCAAGAATCCCATATCCAAGGTCATGTCTGCCTCATCGACCACAAAGGTCTTAGCCCTGTGAATAGCTAGGTCACCAGACTTAACTAAGTCATAAATACGGCCAGGCGTTCCGATAACAATATGAGGCTGGTTACTTGCCAATTTGTCAATCTGGCGAGCCTTATCCGTCCCCCCCCCACATAATTAACCACACGAACTTCCACTTCTGAGTGGGCTGCAATCTGACGCGCTGCTTGGTAAATTTGAGTAGCCAACTCACGACTCGGTGCAGTAATCACTGCTTGTACACTATCGCTAGATTCATCTAATTGCTGGAAAATCGGTAACAAGAAAGTGTGAGTCTTACCTGAACCTGTTTTTGATTCTCCAACCAAATCTCGGCCTGCCAAGACAATGGGAATCAACTTATCTTGTACCTCTGTTGGAGTTGTAAATTTCAACTCCTCCAAGGCTTCACTAATATATTTTTTAAATTGAAATTTCGTAAATGACATAATATCCTCGATTCTATCTATTCTATCAATTATACCATATTTTATTCCATTTCAGTAGCCTCACTTATTTAGGCTATTTCCAGCACCTTCTCTAGTCAGAAAAAGGCTGGAATTTTATAATCCCAACCTCTTTTCATACTCAATGAAAATTAAAGAGCAAACTAGGAAACTAGCCGCAGGTTGCTCAAAACACTGTTTTGAGGTTGCAGATAGAACTGACGAAGTCAGTAACATCTATACGGCAAGGCGACGTTGACGTAGTTTGAATTTGATTTTCGAAGAGTATCAGTTATTATTTCCAGTTTAAAATAGCATTCAAACCATAGTGATCACTGACTTGTGGACTCTTGTTACCATCAAATACGACATATAAATTTTCCACCGCTAACTCTTTGGTAGTAAAGACATAATCGATTCGAAGGGGTTCTGTGTTCCCTTTCCAGCCATCAATTTCTGGTGGAACAGTATAGCTACCGCTTTTCTCTTGAGCAACTTCAAATGCGTCTTGTAAGCCCAATGGACTAGCTAAAATAGCTTGGTAGCCTTCCTGTCCAGCCGGATTGTTGAAATCTCCAGCTAGCAAAAGTGGCTTGTTCAATTCTTTCAAGACAGCCTCAAATCGTGCCCATTCTTCTTGGAAACCTTTATCCCACCAAGAAAGGTGGACACTTGCAACTGCAAGCTCCTTACCATCAACTACAGTTTCAGCCACGGCAACACGGCGAGTATGATAGTCTGTTGGATCATCCACATCTGAAACTAAAATTTCTCTGGCTTCAATAGGTGTTTTAGACAAGATAGCCACACCTTCGTGGTAGCGATCATAACCGATATGGTTATAGGCCCAAGTCCAGTAGTAATTTTTCCCTTGCTCAGACAACTTTTCAACCAAGAGTCTAACATAGTGATCTTGGTGAATAGGCTCAGCTGCTGGCAAAGGTTGATAGAGATCATTAACCTCCACCACTGGCGAAGTGATTTCCTGATTGATTTCTTGGAAACAAATCAAATCATAGTCCTTTTCAAGAATATCCTCAAGCAAAATCTGGAATTTTTCCTCAGCTTCTTTTTCCATCCAACTATGAGTATTGAGTGTTAAAAATTTCATTCTTTTCTCCCAAAATAAGAGGTTGGAATACAGCTTCCAACCTCAAGTATATTACAATTCTACTTTAGCAACTGCTGTTTTAGCTGCAAGAGAACCTGTTTTTTCTAATTTAACTGATTTAATTGCATCACCATTTGTGAAGACAACTACTGTTGAAGTTTCACGTCCTGCTGCACGGATAGCATCCAAGTCAGCTGTGACAAGGAGATCTCCTTCTGCAACTTTTTGTCCTTCAGCAACATGAACTGTAAATGGTTTACCTTCAAGACTTACTGTGTCCAAACCAATGTGAACCAATACTTCAAGACCTGCTTCAGTCACAATACCAAGAGCATGTTTTGTTGGGAAGATACTTGATACAGTACCTGAAACTGGAGATACAATGTTTCCATTTGCTGGTTCTACTGCAAATCCATCACCCATCATTTTTTGAGCAAATACTGGATCTTTTACTTGTTCCAAGGCAACAACTTGACCGTCTGCTACTGAGTAAACTTCCTCAGTAAGACCTTTGAAGTGAACAGTGTTTTGTTGTGCTTCAGTCATTTGGCTTGGAAGAGTTTCAGGAATGATTTCACCTGAATCAAGGATATCTTGGATATCAGATTTCAATACATCAGCTTTGGTCCGTAGATAGCTTGAATCCCTTGTCCTTTCATGACAAGACCCATAGCTCCTTCTGCTTTCCATTGCTCTGCATTTCCTACTTTATCTGCATCTTTAACAGTTACACGAAGACGAGTCATACATGCGTCAACATCAACGATGTTTGCACGTCCACCAAGAAGGTTAATAATGTTTACAGCTTGAGAACCTGCTGCAACTTTCACTTCGCTGCTAGATTCTTCTGAACCTTCAGCAGTTTCGTAGTTTCCGTTACGCCCTGGAGTTGCGTAGTTGAATTTTTGAATCATGAAGTTTGCAATAAAGTACATGATTACAGCAAAGAGAACAGTTACCCAAACGAAGTTAACGATATCCATACCGATACCAGCACTGATTGCAATAGGTGTACGAGTCAAGAACTCGATTGAACCGAATGAGTGCATACGTAGGTTTACAACGTCAGCCATAGCGAAGGCAGCACCTTGAACAAGTGAGTAAACAAGATACATAGGTGTTGCGATGAACATGAACATGTATTCGATTGGTTCAGTAACCCCTGTCAAGAATGTTGCAAGAGCTGTTGCAATCATCATACCTTTGTATTTATGTTTCTTGTCAGCATCAACATTACGGTAGATAGCAACGATGACACCCATCAAGATACCGAATGAACCGATCATTTGTCCAACTTTGAAACGAGCTGGATGTACTGTATCTAACAAGTGTTGGTATTGACTAGCATCAGTACCTTTAAGGTTTACAAGGTCTGTTACCCACGCAAGCCATAGTGGGTCTTGACCAAATACTTGACTACCTTTAGCTGCACCAGTTAAGACATCATAAGTACCACCAAGAGCTGTGTAGTTCATTGGGATAGTCAACATGTGGTGAAGACCAAATGGCAAGAGCAAACGTTCCAATGTACCATACAAGAATGGTGCAAGGATTGGAGCAGTTTCTTGTGAGTTGGCAATCCAGATACCAAAGCTATTGATACCTGTTTGAACTACTGGCCAGAAAGCAGCAAGTACAATTGCAGCAATTACTGAACGAAGAATAACTACAAACGGTACAAAACGTTTCCGTTAAAGAATGAAAGTGCATCAGGAAGCTTACGGAAGTTGTAGTATTTGTTGTAAGCAGTTGCCCCAATAAAACCAGAAATAATCCCTACGAAGACACCCATGTTCAAGGCTGGAGCTTCCATAACACTAATGAAGTAATCAGCAACTTTGATTTGCCCACCCAATAGTGTTGAAACCATAGCATCTGGATTTTTCAACATATCGCCTGATACACCAAAGATTGTACCAGTGATACGGTTAATCAAGATGAAGGCAAGACCAGCGGCGAAAGCACCACCAGCGCGTTCCTTAGCCCAGCTTCCTCCAATTGCTAGGGCGAACAAGATATGAAGGTTAACGATAACTCCCCAACCGATTTGCTCTAGTACACCACCAGTAATAACGAGTGGTGCAAAGGTTGGGTTAATCATCACGATAGACTTACCGATTGAAATCATCAAACCAGCAGCCGGCATAACCGCGATAACCACCATCAAAGCCTTACCGAATTTTTGCCAAAATTCGAAAGACAAGACATTTTTGAATGTATCTTTCATCATTCAAATCTCCTTTATTTTTATTTAGGCAAACGTTTTACGAAAACGTTTGCACCTTTTATGATTTAATTATACCACTTTAATTTTTTTTGTAAAGGCTTTTACAAAAAAAAATTACACTTTTTTCTAAAAGGTAACTTCTCAAAGTAACTTCCACTCACCTGACCAAAGTGGAAATTAGTCTAAAACGGATTTTTATGGTGGAATTAAGTGTGAGACGTTTGAGTTAGAAATGAGGTCTACTATGACAAAACATAAACACCTTACCCTTTCAGACCGTAATGATATCCAATTAGGCTTAGAGCGCGGTGAAACCTTCAAAGCTATCGGGCAACTTATTCTAAAAGACCCGACTACTATTTCTAAAGAAGTCAAACGAAACAAACAAGTCCGAGAGTATACCTCTAATAACCTTCCCTGTCCTCTACTCAATAAGGCTCCCTTTGTCTGTAATGGATGCCCTAAAAGAAGACAAAATTGTGGATTTAAAAAATCTTCTACCTCGCTAAACAAGCTCAAAAGCAGTACGAACAAACTCTTGTCGAAGCTCGTGAAGGAACTCCCCTCAATTCCAAGACCTTCTGGGACATGGACAAAATCATTTCTGATGGTGTTAAAAAGGGACAACACATCTATCATATCCTCAAAACTCACAATCTTGATGTCAGCTCCTCAACTGTCTATCGACACATCCGAAAAGGATACCTATCTATCGCTCCTATTGACCTAGCCAGAGCCGTTAAATTCAAAGAAAGACGGAAAAGTAAGCTACCTTCCATTCCGAAAGAATCTAAAAAAGGACGTTCCTATGAGGATTTCCTAAATTATTTGGCTCTTAAGCAACTGAATTCTTGGCTGGAAATGGACACCGTTATGGGCAGGATGGGAGGTAAAGTCCTACTCACCTTCAATCTCTCTTTCTGTAACTTTATCTTCGCTAGACTACTGGATAATAAAACCGCCCTTGAGGTTACCAAACATCTCTATGATATCAAGAACACTCTTCACCAAGCGGATAAAGATTTCTTTCAACTCTTTCCTGTCATCCTGACTGATAATGGTGGAGAGTTTGCCAGGGTCGATGACATCGAAATGGATGTTCGAGGAGAGAGTAAACTCTTCTTTTGTGATCCTAATCGCTCTGACCAGAAAGGGAGAATTGAGAAAAATCACACGCTGATTCGCGACATTCTACCTAAAGGAACTTCTTTTGACAATTTAACTCAAGAGGATATTAATCTCGTCTGTTCGCATGTCAACAGCGTCAAACGTGCTGCTTTGAATGGAAAGTCAGCCTATGAACTCTTTGCCTTTACCTATGGAGAAGAAATTCCTAAACTTCTCGGCATTTCTAAAATACCTGCAGAAGACGTCTGCCAGTCGTCTAAATTACTCCAACATAAGTTCTAAAAACTAACCTTTAACCGCATTCAAACGTCTCATACTAACTTCCACCATAGCGGAACTTAATCTGAAACGCTTTCAGATGAGGGGATTTTGTGCGCTCTTTTTTTCGATTCATTTTGGTTACAAAAGCGATGAAATCAAGCATGATTAAAACCAGTGGAACTTACCCTGACACGGATTTCCACTGGTTTTTAGAATTTTTATCAGACTAACTTCCACTTGGATTAGCGGTGGAACTTAGTTTGGGAATTTACCCTTTTTTCTAAAATTTTTGTAGCAAAAAAGGAGATCATTTAATCTCCTCATAAAAGTAGCTATTTTATCTAAATCTTCAAGAATCGGCGCATGGAAATTCCTGATCCCAGTGAACCAATGAAAATTCCAATCACAAATAATAGGGCAATCATCAGAGGAGTAAATACCTCTGGCGCGATCATAGACAGATTTTGTCCGACCAATGACTTATTGACAGATTGGTAAACCATTCGATAAACAATAAAGACCAACACTGATGGCGCAGTTGCTCCAAGCAACCAATGAAGGCACCTTCAAGTAAGAACGGTCCACGGATATAACTGTTCTTAGCACCAACCAAGCGCATGATTTGAATTTCGCGACTGCGAGAAATAATGGTAATACGAATGGTATTTGAAATCAAGAAAACTGCAATGAAAATCAAAAGTCCTGCAATAACTAATCCCCAAACACGGATAAATGATGCTAGTTGGAATAGGCGTTCTGTATTGGCACCACCATCCTGAACCTCAGACACACCTTCAATTTTTTTAGCATCTTCAGCCACAGTTTTTACATCACTTGGCGTATTTGTATCAACGATATAGGCATCATAGAGGGGATTGGCATCTCCTTCAAAAATTTTCCAGTTATCACCCATTGTCTCGGTTAATTTTTCATATTGTTCTTCTTTACTTGAAAAAGTAACACTCTTAACAGTAGACATCCCCTTCAAAGCATTGTATACCTTGTGGTAGTCATTATTTGTAACAGTTTGACCTTCTTTTTCAATGGTCTCGCTATTATCAGCTACATCCTTGCGAATATAAACCATCACTCGAACATTATTTTCAATATCTGTAGCTAGTTTCGCTGTATTGAAAATAACAGAAGCAAATATGGCAACCAAGGTCAAAGTTATCATGACTGAGCTGACAGCAGCCACTGTCATCCAACCATTTCGTTTCAAACTTTTTAGGGATTCAAATAAATGGCGAAAAAATCTACTAATCATCGTATCCATACTCTCCTTTTGATTCGTCACGAACAACACGGCCATTTTCAATGGCAATGACACGGTGGCGCAAGGTATTTACAATCTGGCTATTATGAGTCGCCATCAAAATAGTTGTCCCTTGTAGGTTAATCCGTTCCAAGAGATTCATAATTTCCCATGAATTATCCGGGTCCAGGTTTCCTGTTGGTTCATCGGCTATCAATACTTTGGGATTGTTTACAATAGCACGCGCAATCGCAATCCGCTGTTGCTCTCCACCTGAGAGCTCATTGGGGAAAGAACGAACCTTGTGCTTCAACCCAACCAAGTCTAAAACTTCCATCACACGTTTTTTGATATTACGGCGATTTTCCCCGATTACTTCCATAGCGTAAGCAATATTTTCATAAACCGTTTTCTTTGGCAACAATTTATAATCCTGGAAGACAACTCCAACACTACGACGTAGAAGCGGGACATCTTTCTTTTTAATCTTAACCAGATTAAAACCAGCAACTGATAGGCTTCCTTTATCGATTTTTACTTCACGATATAGAGAACGAATGAAGGTTGACTTCCCTGCTCCTGAAGGTCCTACAATGTAAGCAAATTCTCCTGGTTGAATGCTGACCGAAACACCGCGTAGGGCAGTCGTTCCGTTGTCGTATTTTTTGACGACATCTCTCATTTCAATGATTGACATGTGAGTTCCTTTCTTTCTTAGCTGATTCGCCACTTAAGGTAGGCATCGATAAAACCATCTAGGTCTCCGTCCATAACCTTATCTACCTGAGCAACTTCAAAGCTAGTTCGATGATCTTTTACCATAGTATAAGGCGTGAAGACATAAGAACGGATTTGGCTTCCCCATGTGATTTCTTTTTTCTCACCCTTGAGGGAATCTACCTCCGCAGTTTTCTTCTCTTGCTCCATTTGATAGAGCTTAGCCTGCAACATCTTCATAGCTCGATCTCTATTTCCATACTGGGTACGATCAACCGTTGATTGGACAACAATTCCAGTTGGAATGTGTGTCAAACGCACCCCTGTTGAAACCTTGTTGACGTTTTGTCCACCGGCACCACCTGAACGGAAGGTATCCATCTTGATGTCATCTTCCCGGATTTCCACTTCAATGGTATCGTCCAACTCAGGCATCACTTCTACAGATGTGAAAGAGGTATGGCGACGTTTGGCAGAGTCGAACGGCGAAATTCGCACCAAACGGTGCACACCCATTTCTGACTTGAGAAGACCATAGGCATTAGGACCTTCAAATGATAAGGTTACCGACTTAATACCAGCTTCATCTCCTGCTTGGTAATCCAATACTTCCACTTTAAGCCTTTGGCATTTCCATAGCGAGTATACATACGAAGCAACATATCACCCCAGTCCTGAGCCTCAGTACCACCAGATCCTGGATGGATTTCCAAGATGGCATTATTATGGTCATAAGGTTCTGACAAGAGAAGCGTCATCTCGTAACTGGTCATCATCTTATCAAGTTCTGATAACTGCTCAACCAGTTCATCATGCACTGACTCGTCTTCTGCTAAAAAGTCCAATAAAATTTCAACTTCATCCTGCAACTCTTCCATCTTATGGAAGGTATTGTAGGTATTTTTTAATTCATTTAATTCTTGCGACGTTTTTTGAGCCGCGATATTATCGTTCCAAAAATCAGGTTCTGTCATCTTATTTTCCAAGATGGCAATCTCTTCCTCTAGACCTTCTAGGTCAAAGAGACCCCCTGAAAGAAGCTAATTTTTCACGATTTGCGTCAATTTTCTGACGGATTACTGAAATGTCCATAAATACTCCTTTTTTACATCATTTCATTATAGCATATTTTATCATTTTTTTCCATCTTTTGCTCTAATACCCTTTTCATGAAAAAAGAAGCCTTTCGGCTTCCCTTATTACAAGACTTTTGCTGAAGTACGAGTAATTTCTTCTACTTGAATATTCTCTGATTCAAATTTTTCTTTCAAGGCTGGTAAATCAATTGATCCATCTATTTGAACTTCGATAATCACCTTACCATCTTTACGCGGAATATTGACTGTATGTGAGATATTCAAATTTTCTTCTGCAATCAAAGAAACAATCTTTCCGAGGACACCAACTTCATCTTCTGTAACAAAGCGCACACGAATTCCTTCTTCTCCATAACCAGCAATTTCAAGAAAGGCTTGGAAAACATCACGGTCCGTAATAACTCCGTATACTTGATGATTATCTACGACAGGAAGAATACCAATCTTGTTTTTCAACATCAGATAAGTTGCATCCTCTAGACTCGCATAGCCAGAGACAGTGACAACATCGCGAATCATGACATCTTTTACTTTTGTCTTATTTAGAAGATAATTCATCTCATAGATAGAAAGACTTGTTGCCTTGGATGGACTAGCTTGCGCAATGGTTCCCTCAGTCACCAAACCAACCAATTGATCATTTTCGATAACAGGCAAGCGGTGCAATCCTTGCTCTCTCATTAAATCTGCTGCATGAGATACTGTTGTATCTGGACTAATATAAACTACCTTGCGGGTCATAAAATCTTTAACTGCCATGAGACTTCTCCTTTTCTATTCTTATCCCTATTATACAATCTTTTTGCAAATCTATCAAACGCTTACATTTCTTTTTCAAAATTCAGAAAAGTATGAATAAGCTAGCAAAAAGAGCTCTAAAATCGAGCTCTGTGAATGAAGGTAAGAAACGCTTCATTCGATTTTTTCAATTATTAGAAATTCATCTTTTAATGTAGACGAAGATTGCTTCGCAATCTCTATCCACCGATTAAAAAGGTCCCCCGGACTATAATGATGATTACTTCGTAATCTTCATCTGCCGACTAAAACAATCCACTGGATTGTTTTAGCCACCTAGATATGCTTTTCTGACTTCTTCTGATGAAGCAAGTTCTTTTCCTGTTCCTGATAGGACGATTTTCCCTGTTTCCAATACATAGCCTCGGTCAGAGATTGCAAGTGCCTTATTGGCATTTTGTTCAATCAAGAGGACAGTTGTACCTTGTTTCTGGATATCTTGAATGATATCAAAAATCTCTTGGATAAAGATTGGGGCAAGTCCCATTGATGGTTCATCTAAAAGAAGAAGTTTTGGTGTTGACATAAGAGCGCGTCCCATGGCAAGCATTTGTTGTTCCCCCCCTGAAAGAGTAGCTGCATCTTGGTTCTTCCGTTCTTCAAGACGTGGGAAACGTGAGAAAACCTTCTTCAAATTAGCTTGATTTTCTTCACGGTTTTTCTTTAAGAAAGCTCCCATTTCTAGATTTTCCATAACAGTCAAGCCAGGAAAGACGTGGCGTCCTTCTGGAACTTGTGAAAGACCACCTGCCACGATTTTCTGAGCCGGCATTTTTTGGATTTCTTGACCTAAAAATTCAATCTTTCCAGAACTCGGTCTAACCAAACCAGACAAGGTACGGAGAATGGTTGTCTTACCTGCACCATTGGCACCGATAAGGGAAACAACTTCTCCTTCATTCACTTCAAAGCTTACATCACGGACTGCTTGGATCATACCGTAATGCACAGAAAGATTATCAACTTTTAACATAGACATTAGGCTTCACCTCCTAGATAAGCTTCGATAACGCGTTTATTGGTCTTAATTTCGTCTGGAGTTCCTTGAGCAATCAAACGACCATATTCAAGTACGTAGATACGTTCTGTTACTTCCATGACCAGATTCATATCGTGTTCAATCAGCATGATTGTAATTTAAATTCATCTTTGATACGACGAATTAACTCTGTCAATTCAGCTGTTTCCTGTGGGTTCATACCTGCTGCTGGTTCATCTAAAAAGAGAATTTTAGGTTCCGTAGCGAGGGCACGAACAATTTCTAAACGACGTTGTTGTCCGTAGGCAAGATTTTTAGCAAGAGTTTCTGCATCCCCATCTAAATCAAAGATTTTAAGCAATTCCAAGGCTTTAGCCTTTAATTCTTTTTCACTCTTGTAAAAAGCTGGTAAGCGCAAGAAACTAGCAAAAACATGTTGTTTGTGATGGTTGCCAAAGGCAATCAAAACATTATCCAAAACTGTTAAATCTTTAAAGAGACGGATATTTTGGAATGTACGTCCAAGTCCCAAGGAAGCAATCTTATAAGGTGACTTTCCATTCAAAAGGTGACCATCTAAGGTAACTGTTCCCTCACTTGGTTCATAAACACCCGTCAAGAGGTTGAAAAGAGTGGTTTTACCAGCTCCGTTTGGACCAATTAGTCCAACCAATTCCCCTTCGTTCAATTCAAGAGTCACATCTCCAACAGCTGTTAGACCGCCAAAATGTTTGGTTAACTGTTTTACTTCAAGTAATGCCATTAGTTTTGTTCCTCCTTCTTAGATTTTTTAAAGAAACGTGATAGGCTCAATTCCCATGTTCCAAGGAGTCCACCTGGTCTGAAAATCATTACCAATACCAAGGCCAAAGCGTAGATAATCATACGCACGCTAGCAACATCTTGGAGAAGCATATTCAAAATTCCAAGAACAATAGCTGAAACAATCGCACCTGTAATGGAACCAAGTCCACCAAATACAACAATGATCAAAACGTTGATTGAGTTGATGAAAGTGTAATCTTTCGGTACGACAGATCCAATAAATCCTGCCTGAAGTGACCCTGCAATACTTGCAGTAATAGCACCAAAGACAAAGGCGATGATTTTAATTTTAGTCGTATTAACCCCAACTGACTCAGCAGCAATTTCATCCTCACGAACGGAGAGGGTTGAACGACCAATTGGACTACGCAAGAAGTTCAAGGTTGCAATGGTTGTAATCACGACAAAGAAGTAAACCATTTGCCAAGTTGTAAAATTAGGAATTCCCAAGATACCTGCCGCACCATTTGTAATGCTTCCACCATTGATGATAAAGATACGGATAATTTCAGATACACCGAGAGTCGCTACTGCAAGATAGTCCCCCTTCAAGCGCAAGGTTGGAATTCCGACAAGTAAAGCAACTGCTCCTGAAAGCAAAGCTCCTACCAGCATAGCTCCAAAGAAGGCACCGTAAGTCGGTGATTTAGAACCAATAATAGCAGCGGCATAAGCACCAATCGCCATGAAACCAGCATGCCCAAGTGAAAATTGTCCTGAAAAACCAACGATTAAGTTGAGACCAACAGCCAGAATAATATTAATTCCAATTTGTTGTAAAATCTGTACATAGAATAGATTGAGTACTCCGACTGAGACCAGTACACTAATCAAGCCATAACCAGCTAACAAAAGGAGTAACCATAGAATATTAACTTTTAAATTTTCCTTCATCGTTTACACCTTCTCTTTCACATTCTTACCAAGGATACCAGCTGGGCGGACAATCAAGATCAACAACAAGATTCCATAAACAATGGCATCACGGAAGTCTGACATTCCAAAGGCTGTCGCAAAGGTTTCCAATAAACCAATTACAAAGCCACCAAGAGCCGCACCAGGAATAATTCCGATACCACCAAGTACTGCGGCAACGAAAGATTTAAGACCTGGAGTAACCCCCATCAAAGGCTCAAGAGAGTTATAATAGAGGGCAATCAGAACACCAGCCGCACCCGCAAGAGCTGAACCCAAAGCGAAGGTAAAGCTGATAGTACGGTTTACATTGATCCCCATCAATTGTGCTGCATCGCTATCTACTGATACTGCACGCATGGCTTTCCCCATCTTAGTCTTTTGGACAATGACTTGTAACAAAATCATCAAAATCAAGGAAATGGCCAAAATCATTAACTGCACGTTTGTTAGGCTAACTGGTCCCAAATCATAGCGAACTGTTTGAATCGCTTGAGGGAAGGCACGGGTATTGGCACCAACCAGGTAGACCATCCCATATTCCAATAGGAAAGAAACCCCAATAGCTGTAATCAAACAGCAATACGAGTAGAGTGACGCAAAGGTCGGTAAGCAAGAAACTCAATCACGACACCAAGAATGGCTGTCGCTAGCATAGCTACAATTAGCGCTACAAAGAAATTCATTTGGAAAGAATTAATCAAGAAATAACCTATAAAGGCTCCCATCATATAAATATCACCGTGGGCGAAGTTGATGAGCTTGATAATTCCGTAAACCATGGTATATCCTAGGGCTAACAGCGCATAAACACTACCTAGAATCAAACCATTTACTAGTTGTTGGAGCATAAGATTCACTCTTTCTATTTATAATCTGGAGGGTTTTCCCTCACTTTTTGATAGGTTCTTAAACATCGAAACAGGGAGTGAGTCCGAGGCTCATTCCCTATTTCAACATTTTTCTATTATGGTTTTACAACTTCTGCTGCTTCAACCTTACCATTGTTCATGGTCATCATGTAAGCAGTTTTGACTGTGTTGTGGTCTGCATCGAAGCTTGTTTGACCAGTTACACCTTCAAAGTCTTTTGTTTTAGCAAGGTTATCCTTGATTTCACCAGAGTTTTTAGCACCTTTTGCTGCGTTTGCTACAAGGTGAACTGAGTCATAAGCCAAGGCTGCAAATGTTGAAGGCTCTTCGTTGTACTTAGCACGGTAAGCATCAAGGAAAGCTTTTGCTTTAGCTGAAACTTCTACAGTAGTTGAGAAGCCTGAGATAAAGTAGATGTTTGATGCTTTTTCAGCAGTTGCTTGTTGTACAAACTCTTCACCATTAAATCCATCACCACCAACGATTGGTTTGTCAATTCCCATACCACGCGCTTGGTTTACAATTTTACCAGCTTCAGTGTAGTAACCAGGAACGATGATAGCATCAAAATCTTTCCCTTTCATTTTTGTAAGGGCTGCTTGGAAGTCTGTGTCACCTGCTACGAAAGTTTCATCTGCAACGATTTCACCCTTGTAAGCTTCACGGAAGGCTTTGGCAATACCTTTAGCATAGTCGCTGGCATTGTCAGTGTAAAGAACAACTTTCTTAGCTTGCAATTTTTCAGAAACATAGTTTGAGATAATTTTTTTCCTTGGAAGCTATCTTGGAAAGTTCCGATAAAGAGGTAATCTTGACCTTTAGTCAATCCATCTTGAGTCGCACTTGGTGAAATCAATGGAACACCTGCTTTTTGTAGCGTTCGCTACCGCAGCTGCAGTTGCACCAGATGTCGCAGGTCCTACGATTGCTGATACTTTAGATTGGGTTACAAGGTTAGTTGTTACTGAAGCCGCCTCAGCTGTTTCAGACTTGTTATCTTTATCGACTACTTCGATTTGTTTTCCATCGATACCACCTGCTGCATTGATTTCATCAACGGCAAGTTGGGCACCTTTTTGTTCAGATGTTCCGTATGCTGCTACGGCACCAGTTTCCTCAAAGTTAAATCCGATTTTGATTGTCTTTTCCTCTACTGAGTTACCAGCAGCGTTTGACGCTCCAGACTTCACTTCTCCACAGGCTGCAAGAAGTGCTACACTTGCAAGCGCCACAAACGATAGGGCAAATTTTTTCTTCATCTTTTTTGTCTCCTTATTTCTTAAATAAATAGCATGTTAAGAATATACCGAATTATCAGAAAATTGTCAACACTTTTCTTGAACTTTTTCAATGATAACGTTTTCCTGTCGATAAAGATTGCCCACAAAGGGTGTTTCCAGCTCTTGGATATGACAAACTCTGACTTTTTTTATAAACTTTTCCTTGCCCAAGCGCCCGACCAATTGCTCCACTTCTTGAGTTGGAACATAAAGCTGTAAGTAACGATGTTTCTTGGAATGATAGGTAATATCTCCATAATCCTGCAGTTTTTTGGCATCACGATTATAGTAAAGATAGATAATCAAGCCAGATCGATTGACTTTTTCAAACATGATAAATCCTCTTTCTAAGAAATCTCTCCCTATTATACCAAAAAAAGCAAACCCAGTCGAGTTTGCCTTCTTTGATCATTAATTCAATGAATTGTTGGCCATGATTTCATCAATAAAGCCATATTCAAGTGTTTCTTGGGCACTCATCCAGTTATCGCGTTCTGCATCTGCATGGACTTTTTCGATTGACTGACCTGAATTTTCAGCCAAGATTTTTTCCAAGGTATTACGAGTTTTAAGCAAGTGTTCTGCAGCGATCGCCATATCGGTTTGTTGAGTACCACCACCTGTACCACCCATTGGTTGGTGGATCATGTACTCAGCATTTGGAAGCATGAAACGTTTGCCTTTTGCTCCACTTGATGCAATAACAGTCCCCATAGATGCAGCCATTCCCATAACGATGGTTTGGACATCTGCCTTGATAAAGTTCATGGTATCAACGATTGCCAAACCAGCTGAAACGGAACCACCAGGTGTGTTGACATAAAGGTAAATATCTTTTGTGCTGTCTTGGGCATCCAAGAAAAGCAATTGGGCAATAACAGAGTTAGCCATATTGTCTTCAACTGGGCCTGTCAGCATAATGATGCGGTCTTTTAGAAGACGTGAGTAAATGTCGTAAGAACGTTCTCCACGGCTTGTTTGTTCAATAACTACAGGAATCATTCATTTCTCCTTTTGAGTTTTATTTTTGTTTGTCAAATGACTGAAGATAAGACTATTATAATATCTAGGTCAAAAAAGGTCAAATTTTTGCTCTGTTTTCATTAGACAGAAACAAAAATTCAACCTCCTTTCGTGATTGGAACTTATTTTCCAAGTCAATCTTCTTTTCGATCTTATTTCGTACCGAACAAGCGGTCCCCAGCATCTCCAAGACCTGGAACGATATAACCGTGTTCGTTCAAGCGGTCATCCAAGGCTGCTGTAAAGATTTCTACATCTGGATGAGCTTCTTGAAGGGCTTTTACACCTTCTGGAGCAGATACAAGGCAGACAAATTTGATATTTGATGCGCCACGTTTTTTAAGCGAGTCAACAGCTAAGATTGCTGATCCACCTGTTGCCAACATTGGGTCTACTACAAAAATTTGACGTTGGTCAATATCTTCAGGCAATTTTACCAGGTACTCAACTGGTTGAAGTGTTTCTTCATCACGGTACATGCCAATGTGACCAACTTTAGCAGCTGGAACCAAGCTCAAGAGACCATCAACCATCCCGATACCTGCACGCAAGATTGGAACGATAGCCAATTTCTTACCTGCCAATTGTTTTTGAACTGTTTTTGTGATTGGTGTTTCGATTTCCACATCTTCTAGTGGAAGATCACGAAGTACTTCATACCCCATCAACATTGCAATCTCATCTACTAGCTCACGAAAAGCTTTTGTAGAAGTATCTGTACGACGCAAGATTGACAATTTGTGTTGAATCAGTGGATGATTAATAACTTCAATTTTTCCCATTTTTGGAATTCCTTCTTTCAATTTATTCTTCTTATTATACCAAAAAATGGTTTAAAAATCTTTCTAAACCATTTATTTTTGATAAATTTTACATTAAATCAGCCTCTTTAAGAGCGGCCTGTACTGTCTCAAGTGGTAAATGGGTCAATTCTGTTCCCTTTTCTTGATAAAGGTATTGGGCATAGTCGTCCATTCGGTACTGGTTGATATAAACCACGCGCTTGCAACCGACCTGAAGCAATTGTTTGGTGCAGTTCAGACAAGGAAAATGGGTCACATAGGCTGTAAAGCCTTTGGGAACACCACGTTCTGCACCTTGAAGGATAGCATTGACCTCGGCATGAAGGGTGCGAACACAGTGGCCTTCAATAACCAGACATTCGTGGTCAATACAATGCTCGGTACCTGACACCGAACCATTGTAACCAGTGGAAATCACCTTATTATCTTTTACCAGAATTGCGCCCACTTTGGCACGTTTACAAGTGGAACGATTAGCAATTAGTAGGGCTTGAGCTGCAAAATACTCATCCCAGGCCAGTCTTTTTTCAGTCATATCTCTTCTCCTTTTTCTCTATTTTTTAAAAAATGGTAACCGTAAATCCGCAATCTTTTCAGCAGGTACCTTCATGCCATCCTTGATCCATTTTAGAAGGACTGAGACGATGGCCGAGCTCCAGAAGGAATGAAGATAAGAGCTGACACCTTTTGATTTTCCATGGTATTTTTCTAGAAATTCCTGCACGGCTTGGACAAAGATTTTTTCCAGATGGTAATCCAAGGCCAGTTGAATCACCCTGGCTTCTTTTCTGGCCTCTCTGAAAAGGTGAACCCAGACTAGATAAAGGTCTGTCTTTAAATCATAATGATGCAACTGTTCCATAATATTGTGGACAGTTCGTTTAAAGACGCTCTCTAAAATTTCCTCTTTGGAATCATAATTGCGGTAAAAGGCCGCACGCGAAACGCCTGCACGTTTGACCAATTCAGAAATACTAATCTTGGTCAGGTCCTTTTTTTCCAAGAGTTGCAAGAGGGCTGTTTCGATGGCTTCTCTAGTTAATAAATTGGATTCTTGGTTTGATTTTCTGAGATTTTCAAGAGATTTTTCAGAGATTCTACGTTCAGACATAACATTTTCTTTCTACTTGTCACAACAGACGGAGGAGGCTTTTGTTTCAAGGGTTTTCATGATATAATTGTAAAAAAAGACAGAACCTTTGTCAATGTATAACTGACAAAGATGGAGAATTTCTATGACTTGGAAGATTATTGCTGACTCTGGTTGTGATTATCGTCAGCTGGTAACACCAGCTATTGACACGACCTTTGTAAGTGTCCCCTTAACCATTCAAGTAGCTGATCAGGTCTTTGTTGATGATGCCAGTCTTGACATTGACCAAATGATGAAAACCATGTATGCAACCGCAGAAGCTTCAAAATCAGCTTGTCCAAGCCCAGATGATTATTTACGAGCATTTGAAGGAGCCAAAAACATTTTCCTAGTAACCATCACAGGTACTCTTTCTGGTAGTCACAATAGTGCTCAACTGGCTAAGAATATTTATCTGGAAGAATATCCTGATACTAAGATTCATGTGATTGATAGTTTGTCTGCTGGTGGTGAGGTTGACCTGCTCGTAGAAAAATTAAATGACTTGATTGACCAGGGCCTATCATTTGAAGAAGTGGTTGAAGCTATCACTGCCTATCAAGAAAAAACAAAGTTGCTCTTTGTCCTAGCCAAAGTCGATAACTTGGTGAAAAACGGCCGGTTGAGCAAGCTTATCGGTACAGTTGTTGGCCTTCTAAATATCCGTATGGTCGGAGAAGCTAGTGAAACTGGAACCCTTGAATTGCTACAAAAAGCAAGAGGAGCAAAGAAATCGATTCAGGCAGCCTATGAAGAGTTAGTGAAAGCAGGATATGCTGGTGGCCGTATTGTCATGGCCCAACGCAATAACGAGAAATGTTGCCAACAGCTTTCAGATCGAATTCGTGAAAATTTCCCACAGGCGGATATTAAAATTTTACCAACCTCTGGCCTCTGCAGTTTCTATGCAGAAGATGGCGGTTTGCTGATGGGATATGAAATTGATTAATTACATTCTTGACAAGAGGTGACCATCATCTCTTGTTTTTTTGTGGTACAATAGAGCTATGAAACATTTTGATACTATTGTCATCGGTGGGGGACCTGCTGGTATGATGGCTACGATTTCGAGTAGCTTTTATGGACAGAAAACCCTCCTCATCGAAAAAAATCGGAAACTTGGAAAAAAATTAGCTGGTACTGGTGGGGGACGCTGCAATGTAACTAACAACGGAACTCTAGATGACCTACTAGCTGGAATCCCTGGGAACGGACGCTTTCTTTATAGTGTCTTCTCCCAATTTGATAACCATGATATCATTAACTTTTTTACAGAAAATGGGGTCAAACTTAAGGTCGAAGACCACGGCCGTGTCTTTCCTGCTAGCGACAAATCTCGGACTATTATTGAGACCTTGGAAAAGAAAATTACTGAACTAGGTGGCCAAGTTGCTACTCAAACAGAGATCGTTTCTGTAAAAAAGGTAGGTGACCAGTTTATCCTTAAATCAGCTGATCAAATCTTCACTTGTGATAAACTCATTGTCACAACTGGTGGTAAATCTTATCCTTCGACTGGTTCTACTGGGTTTGGTCACGAGATTGCCCGTCATTTTAAACACACCATTACCGAGCTTGAGGCTGCTGAAAGTCCTTTATTGACAGATTTTCCACACAAGACCTTGCAAGGAATTTCTCTGGATGATGTGACCCTAAGTTATGGCAAGCATGTCATCACTCATGATTTACTCTTTACCCACTTTGGTTTGTCAGGTCCTGCTGCCCTGCGTATGTCTAGTTTTGTCAAAGGTGGGGAGCTTCTCTCGCTAGATGTTTTGCCTCAACTTTCTGAGAAGGACTTGGCTACATTTCTAGAAGAAAATAGGGAAAAATCCTTGAAAAATGCTTTAAGAACCTTGTTGCCAGAACGCTTGGCAGAATTTTTTGTGCAAGGATATCCTGAAAAAGTCAAACAGTTGACTGAAAAGGAACGCGAACAACTGCTCCAGTCTATCAAGTCCCTCAAAATTCCTGTTACTGGAAAAATGTCCCTTGCCAAGTCCTTTGTTACCAAGGGTGGAGTCAGTCTCAAGGAAATCAATCCTAAAACCCTGGAAAGTAAGCTGGTCCCTGGCCTCCACTTTGCAGGCGAAGTCATGGATATCAATGCCCACACGGGTGGCTTTAACATCACTTCTGCCCTCTGTACCGGCTGGGTGGCAGGCTCAAATCAAATATATAAATAATTGAATGACTAAAATACCAAATAAGAAAGGAAGTCCTTTGGAACATATTATTTTACTAAGAGGCGTTACTCCTAATGGAAAAAATGCTATCCCGAAAATGTCTTATTTGGTAGATATTTTAACAGAAGCTGGTTTTCAACAAGTTCGAACCTATATTCAAAGTGGGAATATCATTCTTGAAAGTGATTTAGATTTAGAAGAAATACGAGAACAGGTTCATACTCTAATAAAGGAAAAAATTGGTGCTGACTTAAAAATGGTAATCAAGAATAAGAACGATCTTGAAGAGATTGTTCTTGAGAACCCGTTTGGAGAAGACTATCTTTATGACCGTGTACACGTGATTTTTTATCAAGAACCTATTCAAAGTCTCCCTCTAGAAAAATTGAAAATTGATTACGGTGAAGAAGAAATTTGTATCGGTAACCATTGTCTTTACCTCTATCTCCCTAGAACTGCAAAACAAAAGAAACTCCATACCAACTATCTTGAAAAGCTTTTTAATGTAGATTTGACCATGCGAAAACTAAATGTGGTAGAAAAATTATTAAGCAAGTAATACTTGAATTTAGAAAAAATCGGAAGAATACTCCTCCGATTTTATTTTGTCTGAGTTTGAACATAGTGGGCAATGGCATCTGATGTGTACTGGGCTGTTCCTGGGCCAAATTTATCAATGTTTTCCTTAAACTCTGGATTATAGACGTAGCCCTTGCCGATATATCCGAAGACCTCAACAGAACAATCAAATCCATAAGTACGAATGGCTTGCAAGAGCTTGGCTGCTTGCTCTTGGTTTTCAGTTGCTGTTACAGGCAGTCCAGCTTGAAGATTTTGTGACAAGGCTCGAAAAACCTGGTTGAAGGCAGCCGTAACTTCGTCTTCGTGACCTTTTTGGCGCTCGATCGCTTGGTCCATGACTTCTTGTCCATATTTCTCTACCGCCTCTTGATGGTATTTTTGATGGTCTTGGTAGTTAAATCCAGCAAATTTCTCTTGAATACTCATTTCTCTTTCTCCTTTTTGTTCTTGAATGGTTTTTTGCAAGGTTGAAATCAAGGTATCCAGATGTTCCCTTTCTCGAGTCAAATAGTCCAACTGCCTGGTCAAATGAGGCAATAAATCTGTCCTTTCTTCCTTTAATAGCTCTGCTATTTTTTCTAAAGAAAAACCTAGATATTTGTAATAAAGAATAACCTGAAGGCGTTCCAAATCCTCTTTACTGTAGATTCGATAGCCGTTTTCCGATTTTAAAGGAACCAAAAGTCCTATCTTGTCGTAGTGGTGTAGGGTCTTGACAGAGACGCCCGAAAGCTGCGCAGCTTCTTTTATATGGTACATGATTTCCTCCTTACACTAATAGTATAACCCCTTCCCTTAGGTCAGAGTCAAGCGTTTTTGTGAGATTTTTTTAACTTTTTGAGAAAGGTGTAAAAGCTTGAAAATGGCTTTCTTGACAGACCTTAGAAAACATGATAGGATAGTCAAGTCTATCAATCAAAAGAAACGCTCATTTTGAGTACTGATGAGGCTAGTTGCCAAGGGCAGTAGCTTTTTCTTTTGTAACACTAATTTTAGGAGTTTAACTATGTCTGAAAAATCGCAATGGGGTTCTAAACTGGGCTTTATCCTAGCGTCTGCTGGTTCAGCCATCGGACTTGGTGCCGTTTGGAAATTCCCCTACATGACTGCTGCTAACGGTGGAGGTGGCTTTTTACTGGTCTTTCTCGTTTCCACTATTTTAATCGGTTTCCCTCTTTTGCTAGCTGAATTTGCCCTCGGCCGAAGCGCTGGTGTCTCTGGGATTAAAACCTTTGGAAAACTTGGTAAGAATAGTAAGTACAACTTTATCGGTTGGATTGGTGCCTTTGCCCTCTTTATCCTCTTATCGTTTTACAGTGTTATCGGAGGATGGATTTTAGTCTATCTAGGCATTGAGTTTGGGAAATTGTTCCAAATTGGTGGAACAGGTGATTATGCTCAGTTATTTACTTCGATCATCTCAAATCCAGTAATTGCCTTAGGAGCTCAAGCAGCCTTTATCCTATTGAATATCTTTATTGTATCACGTGGAGTTCAAAAAGGGATTGAAAAAGCTTCAAAGGTCATGATGCCTCTCCTCTTTATCATCTTTGTCGTCATCATCGGGCGCTCTCTCAGCTTGCCAAATGCCATGGTAGGGGTTCTCTACTTCCTCAAACCAGACTTTTCAAAATTGACGAGCGCTGGTCTCCTCTATGCTCTGGGACAATCTTTCTTCGCCCTCTCACTAGGGGTTACAGCCATGCTGACCTATGCTTCTTACTTGGACAAGAAAACAAATCTGGTCCAATCAGGAATTTCCATCGTAGCAATGAACATCTCGGTGTCCATCATGGCAGGTCTAGCCATTTTCCCAGCCATGTCAGCTTTCAATATCCAGTCTGAAGGGGGACCAAGCCTGCTCTTTATCGTCTTGCCTCAACTCTTTGACAAGATGCCTTTTGGAACCATTTTCTACATCCTCTTCCTCTTGCTCTTCCTCTTTGCGACAGTCACTTCTTCAGTCGTTATGTTGGAAATCAATGTAGGCAATATCACCAATCAGGACAACAGCAAGCGTGCCAAGTGGAGTACCATTTTAGGAATCTTGACCTTTGTCTTTGGAATTCCTTCAGCCCTTTCTTACGGTGTCATGGCGGATGTTCACATCTTTGGGAAGACCTTCTTTGACGCTATGGATTTCTTGGTTTCCAATCTTCTCATGCCATTTGGAGCTCTCTGCCTTTCACTCTTTACAGGCTACATCTTCAAAAAAGCTCTTGCCATGGAGGAACTACACCTTGATGAAACAGCATGGAAACAGGGACTTTTTCCAAGTCTGGCTCTTCCTTCTTCGTTTCGTCATTCCAATCATCATCATTGTGGTCTTTATCGCCCAATTTATGTAATCAAAAAGGACTTGAGTAGTGAACTCAGGCCCTTTCTTTTTTATGGATGGCTAACAATCAATTCCAAACCTTGCCCTCCCAGAGTCCAAGCTTCAACATCACTTGGTAGGATAAAGTGGCTGCCTTTTTGGATTGGATAGTTTTTTCCATCAACAGTAAGCTGACCTTGACCAGCTAAGACACTCAACAAGCTGTAGTCAGCTGTCTTTTCGAAGTCAACTTTTCCAGTAATTTCCCACTTGTAAACTGCAAAGAAATCATTGGATACAAGGAGAGTGGAACGCAAATCATCTGCTTTAACAGTTACAGGACGGCTATTTGCAGGCTCACCAATGTTTAAAACATCAATAGATTTTTCAAGGTGAAGTTCACGCAAATTGCCCTTGTCATCCTTGCGGTCAAAGTCATAGACACGATAGGTGGTGTCACTAGACTGCTGGGTTTCAAGAATCAAGATGCCCGCACCAATAGCATGCATAGTGCCACTTGGAACATAGAAGAAATCTCCAGCCTTAACTGGCACTTTTGTCAACAAATCATCCCAGTTCTTGTCCTCAATTTGCTGACGGAGTTCTTCTTTTGACTTAGCATTGTGACCGTAGATAATCTCTGATCCTTCATCCGCTGCGATAATGTACCAGCACTCTGTTTTCCCTAGCTCGCCTTCATGCTCTAGTCCATAAGCATCATCTGGGTGAACTTGGACACTGAGCCAGTCGTTGGCATCCAGAATCTTGGTCAACAGTGGAAATACAGGCTCAGGACGATTGCCAAACAATTCACGGTGTTCCCCATACAAAGTAGCAAGGTCTATTCCCTCAAAACGACCATTAGCAACTGTAGAGACACCATTTGGGTGAGCTGAGATGGCCCAGTATTCTCCGATTTTTTCACTTGGGATGTCGTAGCCAAACTCATCACGTAGCTTGGTTCCACCCCAAATTTTTTCTTGCATAACTGATTGTAAAAATAATGGTTCTGACATCTTCTTCTCCTGTCTGATTTTTCTTCCCTCATTATAGCAAAAAAAGAGTTCCAGTTGAACTCTTTTTAACATCTTATAAAGTAGGGAGAAGATTTTATAAAAATAGTAAACAAATGTGCTCTACTCAATGCTTGCACCATTACTAGCAATGACATCCTTGTACCAGTAGAAGGACTTCTTCTTGCTCCGTTTGAGACTTCCATGACCAGCGTTATCTCGATCCACATAGATAAAGCCATAGCGCTTGTTCATTTCTCCTGTTCCAGCTGAAACCAGATCGATACAGCCCCAAGTCGTATAACCAAGCAAGTCAACCCCGTCTTGGTAAATGGCATCTCGCATGGCCTTGATATGAGCCTCTAAGTAAGCAATCCGATAGTCATCTGCTACATAACCATTCTCATCCGGTGAATCCATAGCACCTAGACCGTTTCCACGATGAACATTGGCTTTTGGTAACGATCCCAGATAGCATTGAGGGTAATACGAAGACCAAGTGGGTCAATCTGCCACCCCCATTCTGAGGATTCTAGATAGGGATTTTTGAGGGAGGCAAAGACATTTCCAGCAGTTAATTCTTTAACTTCTGGATCACCTGAGGCTACTCGACTTGCATAGTAAGAGAAGGAAACAAAGTCAACAGTGTGATTCTTCAACAAATCCAAATCTTCTGGAGCCATTTCAATCTCAATCCCCTCACGCTCCCACTGCTTCTTTGCGTAATTTGGGTATTCCCCACGCGCTTGAACATCAATGAAGAAGTAACTCTTGCGATCTTCTTCCATAGCAGCCCAGTAGTCTCTCGGATGGGCTGTGTTCGGATAGTATTGCCCTGCTGCCAACATACATCCCACCTTGTTTTCTGGATCAATTTCGTGGGCAAGCTTAGTCGCCATGGCCGAGGCTACCAACTCATGGTGGGCCGCTTGGTATTTAACCTGTTCTTGATTTTCTCCTTCTTCAAAACAGAGCCCTGCTCCCATAAAGGGGGCATGGAGAATCATGTTGATTTCGTTAAAAGTAAGCCAATATTTGACCAAACCCTTATAGCGGGTAAAGAGTGTGCGACAAAGTTTTTCATAGAAGTCTAACATCTGACGATTGCGCCAACCACCGTATTCTTCGATCAAGTGCATAGGACAGTCGAAATGCGTAATGGTAACCAGAGGTTGGATTCCATACTTGTGACATTCCTTAAACAAATCCTCATAAAAGGCTAGACCAGCTTCATTTGGTTCGGTTTCGTCGCCCTTAGGAAAAATCCGAGTCCAAGCAATGGAAAGCCGATAAGTCTTAAAACCCATCTCTGCAAAAAGAGCAATATCTTCCTTGTAATGATGGTACATATCAATGGCTTCTTTGGCTGGGTAAAAATAGCCCTCCTCAAACGAAAAAATCTTTTTCTGACCTGTGATAATGGCTTCACGGTCTGGACCGATGGGGACGACATCCACGTTGGCCAACCCACGACCATCTAAATTATAAGCACCCTCACATTGATTAGCTGCCGTAGCACCACCCCAGAGGAAGCTCTCTGGAAATTGTAGTATTTCTGTCATCACTTTACCTCACTTGATTTGATAGTTCTATTATACTAAAAAGAGGACAAAGTTTGAAACTATCTGGGTAATGATGGGCCTGAGCTTGCTTATACTCTTCGAAAATCAAATTCAAACCACGTCAGCGTCGCCTTACCGTACTCAAGTACAGCCTGCGGCTAGCTTCCTAGTTTGCTCTTTAATTTTCATTGAGTATTATATGTTTGATGCAAAAACAAGCAAGAGTTTGAGAATTTTGTTATAAAAATGTAAACTATCACAATCTTGTGATAAGAAAAAAGAGTGCAGTTAGAAAAAAGTATATATAATCAGAAAAACGAATATTATTATGTATTGAAAAATCTTGATACTGGGTGTTTTATTGCTGAAATATTTACTTTATTTTCTGATAAAACTGACTTTTAAGCCAGAATCAATATTTTCCTAAATCTACAACTTGTTGATATCTACTTTCATCATCAATATGATGGGCAATTTCTAACATCATAACAGGAAGAGAAAATAGTAGTTCATGTACCATGAAGGCGTTTTCTTTATCTAGGGTTGCGGTCACTTCATCAGCCAATAACAGATTTTTTCTACGAAGAAGAAAGCGTGCCAATTCAATCCTTACTCTTTGTCCCCCAGAAATATTCTCCCCGTTATTTTTGATAATAAAATCCATCCCACCCGTCAATTCAAAATCTAGTTTGACTTGTTTCAAAACAGCAAGCACCTCTTCATCAGAAAATTCTTGTCCTAAGGTCAAATTATAACGCACTGTATCGTTAAAGAGAAATGGATGTTGGCTAATAATTCCTATACTGGATACAAAACTTGATGTACATTCATTAACAGTTGTCACGCCGATAATTTCTCCCTCATCTGCTATTTCTTCTCCAGTAATGAGTCGAAACAAGGTTGACTTACCACAACCACTCGGTCCTTTGATTAAAACTTTCTGACCTGCTTGAACATCCAAATTTAGATGAGTAAAAAGTCGTCTGTCACCATAGGATTTACTTAAATTTTTAATGTGCAGAGCATTCAATTCTTGCGCATCTTTTTTATCTATCTGTTTTACATCTCCAATTTCTAATACTCCAAAAATCTTATCTGCTGTCGTTTTTGCCCCTTGTATATCTACAGCATCATACATAATAGTCTGAATAGGGCTCACTAGCTGACCTGCTGCGATGTACATGGCAACAAGACTTGCCACTGACACTTTCTGCCCAGCCATAGCAAAGTAAAAACCTAAAACAAGTGGTAAACTTGACTTAAAAAAACCATGAAACCGTTGCAAAAGAAAATAATATTATGGGTAAAGCAAAATTTTTGAATGGCTAGTTGATAATTTCGATTAATCTTCCAAAATCTGTTCTGATTTTCAGAAATTGCTTGGTTCATGATTAGAGTGTGTGCTCCTCGGATACTATCAGATACTTGATTATGAACTTCTACTCTACCTTGCGCCATGTCATCACCAGTATATTTGAGTCTTTTATTCATCAAGAACTGAGGAATAGGACGTAAAATAGTGAAAAAGACAAAAATACTACCTAACAACAAATTTTGCGAAATAATATAAATCGCTGTTAGTAATGCTACAAAGCTCCAGCAAATGATATTGATGTATTTTTCTAAGTAATTATCCCCCAAATACTCCATATCTTGTGTGAGCATAGTGATTTTTTCATCTTCGCTAAAATCTTTTTTTGTCATCAGCTTGTCAAATAAATCTGCCCTCATATTCATTTGAATTTCACGCCGAAAAACATTATGTGTATGATTACAAAAGAGCATTAAGCTATACAAGACAAAGTATACTGTAAATCCAAAAACAGCAAACTGTATGATTTTAGAATAAGTCAGTTCCCCTTGATTTAAGGACAAGGCTTGGGATACAACTAGGGGTTGAGCAAGAGCCAAACCTCCATTTGCCAGTGCACCGATGATAGTATAAAACTTCGTTTTCTTATCCAGATAGTGAAATATTTTATTCATAATGCCCTCCTAGAAAAAGAGAGAGGCTAGCACTCCTCTCCGTTTTTATTATATAAACTTAACAAATATTACAATTATTGCTTGCAACTTCAGGTTTTTTTACAACCTTTTTGTTTTTCTTGATAGACATTTTTGCTTACCCCTCTCTAGTCCACATCTAAAATATCTTCATAGCATCCGGAAATAGCATAAAGTGCTAGATTTTTACGAATTTTCTCTTGCATATTCTTACAAATCACAGAGGAGCTTAATTCCGTAATATACTTGGCCATTGGACAAAAGCCTGATTTACAAATCAAAACAAAGGGACATGTTTTACAATCTTCTCTAACAGATAAAAACCATCCTTTCATTTTATCTTTGTTAATCAATCCAGTATTGATATTTCCAAAAACATTTTGATTATCGTACAAAGCAACTGTACATGCTTGTACAATACCTCTAACATTAAACATATAGTGATTTGAACGATTGGCATAACAAGAAAAGGAATTGTGAACCACAATGCTTGGCAAAGATAGATGGTACCCCAAATCAACTGCTTTCTTAGAAATACCAAAACTCATATCATTTTTAAATACTGTAACACAGTCGTCTTTAGAACGATCTCCTTGTCCCCAGTTACCAATATTATGATATAGAAGAAAAAATCTATCATCATTTTTAAAGTAACGACCATCATTTAATAGAAATGACTCCATATGGTCATAATTTTCCTTCGATATATTGAATCTTAACGTACAAATAAAATCTAAATCACTATCCTTCATTTTATGAAGATTATCTAAAATTCGCGCATAGGAACCTTTTTGATTTTTTAACACACGTTGAGAATCATGACTCTCTCCATCACCATCAATAGTAATCTGAAAATTAGTAACATCATACTCTCTTACTAATTTTTTTCAAATTTGGAAGATGTTAACAAAAAAATCCATTAGTAGTAATACTTGCTGAATACGTTATTCCAAATCGCTCACAAATTTTCAAAAATTCTAGTGAAAGCCGTTGAATTGTTTTATAGCCTAACAGAGGTTCTCCACCAAACCATGCTATCCTTAGGAAATGATATTGAGAATTACTCAATTTTTTTCTTCAGCAAATTTCAAAATAGCATTTTTCTGTTTCAATAGACATTCCAATATTTTTTTAAAGTGTTCATAACAATACTTACATCGAAAATTACAATCTCCATGAGTAAGAATTGTAAACTCTAGTATCTCATTATTCCTATCTTCTATCTGTTTTAAATATTTGTTTACCTCATTGTCTTCACGTAAATATCTATTCTCTTCCAAATAGGCAATATATTCACTTCCCGTTGTTTTTATTTTTCTTGTATATTCTTCTTCAATTCATTCGTAATCAAAAATGAATGATTATTTTTTTGGTATTAAAATATACACTACCATCTTCAGTATCATACCTTAAGACATATCGTGATAATTTCATATTACCACCTCTTTATTCTTTGATTTCTTTAAATACATTATATACCTATTAAGATGATAATTCAATAAAAAGTCAGAAAATTAGAAAAGTTCTACATTTTAATAATTTTCAATCTAGTATAAACTAATTTCAAATCCCCTTATCTACTATACATGCCGTACTGTCACATTTCTATTCGTAGAGACACAATCTCGCTATTCCTTCCTCTGATGATTCTTATGTCCAGCGTCATACTTAAAACGGTCTATCACGAGACTGTTTTAATTCGTTACCTCACGATAGTCAAGCTCAGAAGTTACTATTAGGTTTACCTAAAAAGACCGGATGACTCCGATCTTTCAATAGTTTATATTCGCACATTCTATTTTAAGAATCATTATGACTAACTTCAAATGACTAACCACCTTATTTCATACGATAAAAATCAAGCACTAGACCAGCAGGACCTTTAACTAATAAGGACTCTGTTCCCCAATCGGTTACAGCTGGACCGTTTAAAACCTGGATACCAAGCTCTTTCAACCTTTGGTAGTTCTGGTCTACATTCTCAACCTCAATGTGAAGAATGATTCCTGACTGAAAATCTTCCAAAGGAATCAAATGATTTTGGGACAACATCAGACAGTGACTGCCAATCGTAAACTGAGCAAAACTGTCATCAACATAATCGGACTTTTTATCCAAAATACGCTCCAAGTCAGCACAGACTTGGGGAACATCTGAAACGATAATATCTAATTGATTTAAATTCATTTACTATCCTCCAGAAAAAGACCGGATTGCTCCGATCTTTTCAAGTTTCGCTCTAAGAAAATCAAAGAATAAACAAGGCATCGAACCGCAGACAGTACTGTAGTACGGCAAGGTGAAGATAACGCAGTTTACATTTGATTTTCGACGAGAGAAATTATTTAATTGCGCGTGATTGCAATCCTTCTTCTTCCAAGAAGAGACGGAATGGTACGAGTTCTTCTGCTTCGTATTTTTCCTTGAAGGCTTTGATTGCTTCTTCTGAGTGAAGTTTTGGATCCAATTCAAGTACTTCTACTGGAAGTGGACGGTGTGGAGTGATGCGAGCATCGATAACAATAGTTTTACCTTCTTTGTTCAATTTAACAGCTTCTGCAACAACTGCATCGATGTCTTCGATACGGTCAACTGTAAATCCTACAGCACCTTGCGCTTCAGCGATTTTCGCATAGTCAGCATTAGGGAAGTCACAACCAAACAAGTGTTTGTTTGTGTCTTCATATTTGTCCTTGATGAAGGCATATTTACCATTTGAGAAGACAACGTTGATAACTGGAAGGTCGTATTGAACGTTTGTGATAACGTCTGGGTAGCACATATTGAATGCACCGTCTCCCATGATGTTCCATACTTGGCGATCTGGATTGTCTTTCTTAGCAGCGATACCACCAGGAAGGGCAATACCCATTGTCGCAAAGAGTGGAGATGTACGCCACATGTTCTTAGGTGTCATGTGAAGGTGACGAGTAGATGTTTGAGTAGTGTCACCTACGTCGATTGAGTAGATAGCGTCTTGATCAGCATGTTTGTTGATTGCATTGTAAACTTGATACAATTGCAATTCACCCTCAGTTTTACCTTCGATTTTGTTCATGTAATCACGCCAGTTTTGGTTGTTCTTAACGTTTGCACGCCACCATGGAGTAGATTCAACTGGGTTCACTTTGTCAAGGATAGCTTTAGCTGCTTGACCTGCGTCACCAAGAATTGAAGCGTCAAGGGCGTGACGTTTACCAAGTTTGTAAGGGTCAATATCAACTTGGATGAATTTTTTTCAGTGTTCTTGAATGCTTCGTAAACTTCAGCAAATGGGAAGTTTGAACCAAGGAAAAGAACTGTGTCTGCTTCAAAGACCACTTCGTTGGCTGGTTTCCAACCAACACGGTAAGCAGAACCTGTCAAACCTTCATAGTTCCATTCGAAAGCTTCAAAGTTTTTACCAGTTGTGATGATTGGTGCTTTGATTTTACGTGACAATTCAGTAATCACTTCACCAGCTTTAACACCACCGTAACCAGCATAGATAACTGGACGTTCAGCATTGTTCAAGATTTCAACAGCTTTGTCGATTTCAACTTCGTTCAAAGCAGGAGCGATGAATGAACGCTCGTATGAACCTGATCCATAGTAAGAGTTTTCGTCGATTTCTTGGAAACCGAAGTTAACGGGGATTTCAACAACAGCTGGACCTTTTTTAGAAACTGCAGCACGGCAAGCTTCGTCAATTACTTTTGGCAATTGCTCAGCGTAAGCTACACGTTTGTTGTATACAGCGATACCGTTGTACATTGGGTTTTGGTTCAATTCTTGGAAAGCATCCATGTTGAGTTCGTTAACTGGACGTGATCCAAGGATTGCTAGGAATGGAGTGTTATCCATAGCTGCATCGTAAACACCGTTAATCAAGTGAGTCGCACCTGGACCACCTGAACCAACTGCAACCCCGATTGAGCCGCCGAATTTAGCTTGCATAACCGCTGCAAGAGCACCTGTTTCTTCGTGGCGAACTTGCAAGAAACGGATATCTTTGTCTTCAGCCAAAGCGTCCATCAATGAGCTGAGTGTTCCTGATGGGATACCGTAGATTGTGTCTACGCCCCATGTTTTCAATACATTAAGCATTGCTGCAGATGCAGTAATTTTCCCTTGAGTCATATTGATAACTCTCCTTCAAATATTTTTAAATCTACTAAAAAAGGTTTCATATATTTTTTGAAAACGTTTCAGTAAATTTTTACAATACTAATTTATCACATTTATTTTGACTTTACTAAGAATCTGCTCAGAAGTTTTTATTCTCTATTACAGTACAGTTTGAAAACGTTTTTAGTTTCTGTTTTATAATAAAAAGCGAGCAAGCCCGCTTTTAATCTATTTTACTAAAGTTTAACAGAAGGGAACTGGTCAGCACAGATACAGAACTAAAGGCCATGGCTAGACCTGCCAGTTCTGGGTTGAGAGCCAGTCCAACACCAGAAAATACTCCTGCTGCTATCGGAATTCCGGCGACATTGTAGATAAAGGCCCAGAAAAGATTGAGCAGAATTCGATTAAAGGTTTTCTTACTCATGTCAAAGGCACGAACCACTCCTAGGAGGTTATTAGTTGTCAACACCAAATCTGCTGACTCGATAGCGATATCTGTTCCAGCTCCCATAGCAATCCCCACATCTGCTACACTGAGGGCAGGAGCGTCATTGATACCATCACCAACAAAGGCTACTTTCCCAGCTGATTGTAGTTTATGAATTTCATGGGCTTTTTCTTCTGGCAAGACACCTGCAATGACCTCTTCGATTCCGATCTGATCGGCAATGGCACGCGCCACACCTGCATTGTCTCCTGTCAGCATGACTGTTTTAAGTCCTCGTTTTTTCAACTGACTGATGGCTAGCTTAGCATTTTCCTTAGGAATATCTTGCAGAGCAAGCAAGCCTTTGATTTCATTGTCCACAGCCAAGAACACAACTGTCTTAGCTTCTTTTTCTAGTTCTTCTAGTTTTTCCTGATAAGTGCTAGAAATGTTCATGCTATCCAGCATTTTAGCATTTCCAAGTAAGACTTGTTTTCCAGCTATTTGCCCTGAAACACCTTTTCCGTGCAAGGCTTGGAAATTTTCAACAGTGTGAAGCTCAAGTCCAGTTTCAGTCGCTCGCTTTACAATGGCCTCAGCCAGTGGGTGTTGAGAAGCTTCTTCCAAGGAAGCTGCCAATCCAAGCACTTCTACTTCGTCGCCGATGATATCTGTGACCACAGGTTTCCCTTCCGTCAAAGTCCCAGTCTTATCAAAGACAAGAGTTTGGACTTTCTGGATTTCCTGTAGAACCGTTCCATTTTTGAGGAGAACTCCCATCTTGGCACTGCGACCTGTCCCCACCATAAGGGCTGTCGGTGTTGCAAGTCCCAATGCACAAGGGCAGGCAATAATCAGAACTGCTACTCCATAGAGAAGCGAAGAGACAAAACTCGCTCCAAGCACAACTACACTATCCCTGAGCAAGACGAACCAAACCCAAAAGGTCACGATTCCCAAAATAACAACCGCTGGGACAAAAATCCCTGAAATCTTATCTGTCAAGTCCTGAATCGGCGCACGACTTGTCTGAGCTTTCTTCACAAAATCCACAATCTGAGCCAAAACAGTCTCTGAACCAACTTTTTCTGCTCTAAAAACAAGTGTTCCGCTATTATTGATAGTTGAACCAATGACAGTATCTCCAACTGTCTTGTCCACAGGCAGACTCTCACCTGTCACCATAGACTCATCAATACTAGAGATACCTTCTACTACGACACCATCAACCGCAATCTTTTCACCGGGACGCACTCGAATCAGGTCACCTACCTTGACTTGCTCCAAAGGGACTTGAACATAGTTATCCTCACGCAAGACTTCTGCAGTTTTAGCCTGCAAGTCAAGTAATTTCTCCACAGCTTGGGAAGTATTTTTCCGCATTTTCTCCTCAAAAACGGCTCCCATAAGAACGAAGAAGAAGATAAATGCAGCACTTTCAAAGTAAACGGGGAGGCCAGCGAAGAGGGCAACTAAGCTATAGAAATAGGCCACTAGGGTTCCCAGAGCAACCAAGGTATCCATGTTGGCATTGTGCTTTTTAAAACTAGCCCAAGCACTTTGAATATAAGGACCACCTGCTACTAGCATAATCGGTGTTGTGGCTAAAAAGGTGCTCCAACGCATGACTTGGTGACTAATTCCTCCTGTCGACATCCCAATCATGAGGATCACAAGAGGCACAGTAAAGATACTAGTAATCCAAAAACGCTGTAAAAGTGATAGAGATTTTCGAGTCTTCTCAACAACTGTATAACTTCCCTTTTGCATCTTCATACCACAAGAAAATTCATGTTGACCTAATTCTTGAGGTGTAAAACGAATGACTTTCTCCTCATCTACGCCGATTGGTTCCAAGATGCCTTCTTCTTCAAACAGAATTTCCTTGTAACAGTTTGAAGGAGTTGCTCGATGAAAGGTAATCTCAGCTGGAATCCCTTTTTGAAGCTGTATATGGGCTGGATGATAGCCTTTCTCAGCCCGGATACGGATTTTTTGAATGCCATTTTCTAGGCTTGCTTTCACAATTTCAGTCATAGTCTCCTCCTACTCTACAATCATCTTGCCGTGCATCATGTTCATACCACAAGCAAAGCCAAACTCTCCAGCCTGCTCAGGCGTGATTTCCACTATATACTCTTCCCCCATAGGCAGGTCCGCATGTACACCAAAATCTGGAAAAACAATTTGGTCTAGACAGGGTGAAGGGTCCTTACGGTCAAAGACAATGCGAGCTGGCACTGATTTCTTGAGGATAATCAACTCAGGCGTATAGCCTCCCATGACTTCCACTCGAATCTCTTGGTAGCCCTTTTTTTGCTGGGCCTTTTGTCCAGATTTTTCAGGCTTTTTGAAAAACCAAAACCAGATAAAGGCGATAAGGGCAATACAAACAATGGTTATAATACTATTTAACATGACGTCTCCTTTACATACAATTACATCTTACTTCTGTTACAGCACTTGACTTTTTCTCTGAAATTGCAGCTTCCAAGTCTGCCAAGTCAGCCTGAGTAAAATCACATTCAGCAATCAAATCAGCCAACAAGTTCTTAATCCTACGAGAACAAACCTTGTCCTTGATATCTTGGACAAGTAAATCCCGACTTTGGTCCAAAGTTAAAAGTGCTGAATAAACAAAGGACTTACCATCTTTTTTTCGAGTCAGACACTCTTTCTCAACAAGACGAGCCAAAAGAGTTTGAATAGTCGACTTAGACCAGTCAAACCGCTCCGCCAGAACCTTAATCAAATCCGTACTAGTCTGCTCTCCTTGCATCCAAATAATCTTCATAACCTGCCATTCTGCATCTGAAATCTGCATGATCACACCTCCAAAATCTACGTTTGTCAATTATAAATATCAGTATACTCTTAAAATCTACGTTTGTCAATTATTGAATTAACCTTTTCTTTGAAAAATAGAATCTTAACTATATGATAAAGGATTTGCAGTCAAATTTTACTATATAAACTATAAAAATATGCTATACTAAAGAAAAAAGAAAACAACCACTAGGGGTGCGTAAAGCTGAGATTAACAACTGTTAGACCCTTTGACTCAATCTAGGTAATGCTAGCTGATGGAAGTGGAAATGATAATGGGGACTAGCAGTCTTCTATTGCCTTCCTGAACAGACTAGCTTGTTCTTAAGAATACAAACTTCAGTTGGTTGGGAGGTTTTAGATGACTTATTTACCCGTTGCTTTGACCATTGCAGGGACTGACCCTAGTGGTGGTGCTGGCATTATGGCTGATTTGAAATCATTCCAAGCTAGAGATGTCTATGGAATGGCCGTTGTGACCAGCCTTGTCGCTCAAAATACCAGAGGCGTTCAGCTAATCGAGCACGTTTCTCCTAAAATGTTAAAAGCCCAATTGGAGAGTGTCTTTTCGGATATCAAACCTCAGGCTGTAAAAACTGGGATGTTGGCAACTACTGAAATCATGGAAATCATCCAACCCTATCTTAAAAAACTGGATTGTCCCTACGTCCTTGATCCTGTTATGGTCGCTACGAGTGGAGACACCCTGATTGATACCAGTGCCAGAACCTACCTAAAAACAAATCTGCTTCCACTTGCAAGCATTATCACACCCAATCTTCCTGAGGCAGAAGAAATTGTTGGTTTTTCAATCAATAACCCCGAAGACATGCAACGTGCTGGTCGCCTGATTTTAAAAGAATTTGGTCCTCAGTCTGTGGTCATCAAAGGTGGTCATCTCGAAGGCGGTGCCAAAGACTTCCTCTTTACCAAGGATGAGCAATTTGTCTGGGAAAGCCCACGAATTCAAACCTGTCACACTCATGGTACTGGATGTACCTTTGCTGCAGTGATTACGGCTGAACTAGCCAAGGGCAAAAGTCTTTATCAAGCAGTTGATAAGGCCAAGGCCTTTATCACAAAAGCTATTCAAGACGCCCCTCAACTCGGTCATGGTTCTGGCCCAGTCAACCATACAAGTTTTAAAGATTAAAAAAACTCTCTAGTTCCTACTTTAAGGGAATTAGAGAGTTTTTATACTTCTTCAAACTAGGTCAGCTTTATCTACAACCTCAAAGCTGTGTTTTGAACAACCTGCAGCTAGCTTCCTAGTTTGCTCTTTGATTTTCAGTGAGTATTAATTAGAAAATAATATCATCCAACTTTGTCAAAAAGGCTTGCGTTTTTGCCTCTATATCTTCTGCCTGCATCAAATCACGTACTACAGCTACTCCAGCTATACCCGTGCCGATAAGTTGGTCAATGTTCTCTGAAGTCAAGCCTCCGATAGCAACTACTGGAATAGCTATCATTTGGCAAATTGTTTTCAAGGTTGAAATCAGGGTGATAGGCGCATTTTCCTTGGTGGTAGTTGGGAAAATGGCTCCTGTCCCCAAGTAATTCGCCCCTCCTTCTTCTGCCTCAAGGGCTCTTTTTACAGTTTTAGCTGTGACACCAAGTATTTTTCAGGGCCCAAGACTTGTCGGGCAACCGAAACTGGTAGTTCATCATCGCCAATATGCAAACCTGCAGCATCGACTGCAAGACAGATATCCAACCGATCATCGATAATCAAGGGTACCTGATAGGCATCTGTTATTTCCTTGACTTGCTTTGCTAGTTGATAATATTGATTGGTTGTGAGATTTTTTTCTCGCAATTGGACTATGGTAACCCCTGAACGGCAAGCCGTCTCAATCTTTTCAAGAAAACTTTTCAAGGAATCTTGGTAGCGATTGGTTACCAGATATAGTCTAAGTGCTTCTCTATTCATAAACATCTCCTTTGATAGCATCTAGCCAGTTTTCATCTCTTTTGAGGAGCGAAAGCTGATTGAGTACTTGGTAACGAAAATCTTCCAATCCCATTTCTTGAACAGCGATTTTCTCAGCAGAGATATTGAGATAAGAGACTGCTAAGCAAGAAGCTTCAAAACCTGTCTTTCCTTGGCTGAGAAAAACAGCTGTTAAGGCTCCAACCAAGTCTCCTGTCCCTGTTATCCAGTCTAATTCTGCACAGCCATTCTCCAATACAGCAACCTGATTCTCTGAAACGATGAGGTCCTTGGGGCCTGTGACTAAGAATGACATACCAGGATAGGTCTGACACCAGTCTTTCAAGACTTGAAGCAAATCCTCAGTTTCTTGATCTTTAGCACTGGCATCGACACCAACGCCGTGGTGCTTTAAACCAACAAGACTTCGGATTTCCGACATATTTCCTTTAAGGACCGTAGGTCTATAGTCTAAAAGGTCTTTAACTAAGCTCTTACGAATGGATGAAGCTGTTACGCCAACAGCATCTACTACCATTGGGAGAGAAACTTGAGCTGCATAAGAAGCTGCCATACGAATTGCTTTTTCCTTCTCGGCTGACAAATGCCCCAAATTGATGAAGAGAGCCTGGCTTTGCTTAGTAAAATCAAGAACCTCACGGGGATCATCTGCCATGACAGGTTTGCATCCCAGAGCTAAAATCCCATTTGCCAGCATCTCACAAGAAATCTCATTGGTAATGCAGTGAATGAGGGAAGTCGTTCCCAGAGGAAAAGGATTTGTCAATGCCTGCATCAGTCTATCCTTTCAGCAAAGAAATATCCCTGCACTTTTTTAAAGAATTCCTGCTTGATTAAAAATCGAAAGGCAATAAAGGAAACCGCTGTACCAATCAAGGTTGCTCCGAAAAATCGAGGAGTATAGATAAACCAGCTGAGTTTAGCAGCCGATCCTGTAAAGAGTACCATAACAGGATAGGAAACAATAGAACCAATAATACCTGTTCCCAAAATTTCTCCCAAGGCAGAAAAGTAAAATTTTCGACCATACTTATAAAAGAGACCTGCTAGAAGGGCTCCAAAAGTCGCTCCTGTGAGAGCTAAAGGCGGAATCCCTTGAGTTGTCATACGGATAAAGGCTGTTACTGTAGCCATAGCCAAGGCATAAACAGGTCCCATCATGATTCCCGCTAGAATATTGACTACACTGGACATCGGTGCCATTCCCTCAATCCGAAAGATAGGTGTAAGGACTACATCAAGGGCAATCATCATGGATAAAATGGTTAATTTGTGAACTTGCAATTGGTGCTTTCTCATGTTTCTATTCTTCTCCTTTTTCTAAAGACTGTAAATCGCTCTTCCATGTCTGATGTTGGTAGGCCATTTCCCAAAACTTGGCTTCCATATGAACACTGATGTGGAAGGCTTCTAGCATTTTTTTCTTGTCCATCTCGTCACTTTCTCGATAAAGTTGATTGACTAGCTCAGACTCTTCTGTTATTTGCTGTTCGAGTTCATCCGTAATATAGGTTTCAATCCATTGTTGGTAGAGAGGATTTGGTGATGGTTTAAGATTAGGGATTTGCCTATATCATGGTATAACCAAGGACAAGGTAGCAAACTTGCAAAAGCAATGGCTTGATTTGCTTCTTCAAATTGCCGATAAATATGAGAAATGTAATGGTAGCAGGTTGGAGCGATTGGATGTTGCTCCATTTCCTGGTCGCTGATTTCCAATTCCTTGAAAAATTGTTGGCGGATAAATAACTCACCCTCCACTAGACTCTGAGCATTTTGTTTCAAGAGTCTCTTCATCTCTTGGTTTGAAGTCTTTTCAGCCAAGAGGTGATAGGCTTCTGAGAAGGCCTTCAGATAGTAGGCATCCTGAATCAAGTAATAGCGGAAAATTGCAGGTTCTAAATCTCCCTCTTGCAACTGTAAAACAAAGGGGTGATGAAAGGAGGCCTGCCAAGCTTCCTTGGATAATTGCATCGCAATATCTGTAAATTCCATAATAACTCCTTTATAAAAATAGACTGGTTTGAAGCAATAAAAATAAAAGCAGGTAGATTAATTTTGTTTTTTTAGGAATATAAAAAGTCCGATAGCTATTCTCCACCTGTGCATGTTCGTCATATCCATGCGCCGATAGAGCCCTCAGGTAAAGATGGCGCCACCTAAAGACTGTCATCAGAACCTTGCTGTAAATCAAGGGAGACCAAAAATGCAGTTCTTGACCGCGTAATAAGCACGCTTCCTTGAGGGACTTGATTTCTTGCTGGATAAGAGGGAAGGAATTGAATACCACAATCAAGGCATAGGCCCAAGACCGTGATAACCCCTTTTGAGCCAAGTACAAAAGAAGCTCTTTTAGGGAAATAGAGGAAACAAAGACAAGACCAATACAAACGGTCACAAAGGCCCTCGTTCCAAGCATAACTGCCTGCGAAGCATCTCCATGTAACTGAACTGCCCAGTAGTTTGCCAAAGATGGCAAAATGGCGAGCAGAATCATCCAAGCTAACATTTAAATCGACGGTAATAGAGCATAAAGAGAATGCAAAATGCGACTACCGAAAGATTCAGAGCAATGGAAGGAATGAAAGATGTTTCCAAGGATAAAATCAGCAAGAAGAGACTGATAATCGGTGTCTGAGTTGCTACTTTGACCATACTATCTCACCTCCCCTTGAGTATTGCTACTTTGAGATGTGAGTGGTTTGGTAATTGTCACTGCTTTCACATGACTGAGACCCTGACTAGTCATCTCAATCCAATAATCAACCACAGAGATCAAGGGATCTAAACGATGGCTAATGATCAGAAAACTTCTTCCCTGATTTCTGTCCTCCACAATCCACTTGCAAAAATAATGGCAAGCTCTATCATCCAAACCAGCAAATGGTTCATCTAGCAAGATCACAGAAGCCTTGCTAGTCAAGATAGTCAAGAGCTGAAGAATCTTTTGCTGACCACCACTTAATTGATAGGGGCTCTTATCAAGAGCCTTCTCTAAGTCAAAATATCGTAAAGCTTGAAGAATCCGCTGATTTCTTTCAGAATCAGGTCCATTTAATTGAAGTTCCTCTCGCAGACTGACTCGGATAAACTGTTTCTCAGCTTCCTGAACAACACCCGTCAGGTCACGATACAAACCCTTTTTCTTTTTCAGGACTGTCCCCTTCCAGATAATTCGTCCTTTATACTTTTGAAATTGAAGAATAGACCGAAAGAGGGTTGATTTCCCGACACCATTATCACCCAAGATACAGGAAATTCCTTGGTAAAATGTAAAATTCACAATCGAAAAGAGGGGACGCTTATCCAGTTCACAAGTGATTCGGTCCATATAGAATAGTTCTGGACTAGAAGCAACATTCTTTGAAGAAACCTGTATCATCTCAGAGGAAGGGATTTGAAATACTTCCCTTAGTTGTCCGTCTCTTAGCTCCACCATGTGGTCGATATAGGCTTCATAGTCCGTTAAATCATGGTCGCACAAAATAACTGTCTTACCATCAGAGACCAACTCTTTTAGAATCTCCAATATCTCTATCCTGCTCTTGCGGTCAATAGAAGCAAAAGGCTCATCCAAAAGATAGACCCTAGGATTCATAGCAAAGAGAACTGCCAGTGCAGCCTTTTGCTTTTCTCCACCTGATAAGTGATGGATGGGACGGTGCAAGATATTCTCGCAGCGACATTGCTGGACAACCTCTGCTATTTTAGAATCAATTTCCTGAACGGGATGCCCAATATTTTCCAAGGTAAAAATCAGCTCCTCAAACAAGTTCTCCATGGTAAATTGATGATTGGGATTTTGAAAGAGAATGCCAACCGTCTGGACACGTTCGATGATAGAAAGCTGACTAACCTCGTTCCCATTTATCAGGACTTGACCGCTATAGGGAAGAGAACTGACTTGGGCGATCATTTGAAAGAGGCTAGATTTTCCTGAACCACTGCTCCCAACTAACAAGGTAAAGGCTTGCGCATGAAAAGTAAAATCAATCGGCTCAGAGAAGATTGGGGACTGAAACTCCCGTAATTCCAGGCCCATCTATGCCTTGCCCCCAGTTGCAAACTGATGATAAAGTTTGACAATGGCACGAACCAAGATGGTACAGAAGAAAAAGACGGAAATAAAACGTACTACAAACAAGGAAAGGACAAAAGGAAGGGAGAAGGCGTAGTAACCTAACTTAATGTATTCATAGACAAAGCTAACAAGCGTAATCCCAATACTATTGGCAGTTAGAGAGAGCCAACTTTCATAGCGATTCTTGGTTACGATAAAACCAAGTTCACTTCCCAAACCTTGAACCAAGCCAGACAAAGAGCGCCTAGACCGAATTGGCTACCATAAAGGACTTCAGCAAGCGCAGCTAGTACTTCTCCAATCGTTGCGCTTCCCACTCTTGGAACAAAGATGGCAGCGATGGGCGCAGCCATACACCAAAGACCAAAGAGGATTTCATTGGCAAAGGCCTGCAAACCAAGAGGCGCTAAAATCAGTGTAAGGATATCAAACAGATAGCCGGATCCCACAAAAACGCCACCAAAAAAGATAGACAAGAAAGCAAGTAAGATAACATCTTTTAACTGCCATTTTTTCAACATAAAAAACTCCTTTTTTAAAGAAAAGTGGGGCATTCAAGGTGAGCTACCGAAAGACTTACCGTCAAGCCTATCCTCTTTTGATAAACAAAAAAACTCCAATTACGAACGAGAATTAGAGTTTAGCTTACAAGATTAGACAGTTCTTTTCGACATACGAAAAAAACCTTTTCACATTTCCCTTCGCCAGTCTTAACTGTATCAGGTTCAATGGGTATTATCTCAGCCTAAAGCACCCCAAATGTCTTTATTATTTTATTACTGGACTAGTATAACAGAATTTGAAAGCCCTAGCAAGATATTTGACTAGAAAATATATTTACATATTTTGTTTGTTAATTATTTTAAAATACATAAAAGAATTAAATCTGTCCTATAATTCATAACCAATATCAAAAAAGGCTAATTCTAAATCAACTGCTTGATTCCAGCGTTGCTGAAGTTCTGTCAAATCTTCTCGCCCTTTCCCGACACGATTGAGTTCGTCAACCAAAAATTGAACCCACTCTGTAAAGAAAGGACCTCTGTGGAGATGGATCCATTCCGAATGAATATAGGCTTCAGGTAGAGCCAAATCTTCAGAACCCCAGTCTAAATAGAGACCTTCTGCAATGACCAACATGACCAAAAGATGGGCATAGTCTGATGATGAAACAGCAGAATACATTAAATCCTGAAAGGCTTTTGTTACAGGGTGCAAGGTCACTTCCAGATAGTCATTCTCAGATACTTTTAACTCTTTGAAAGCCTTTTGGAAATAACCGTCTTCATCTGCTTCAAGAAAGCCTAGTTGCTTAGCAAAACGAAGTTTGGATTCAAGCTGGTCTGCGTGGGCTACGCAAGCACCCAGCATGGATAAGAAGGCATCAAAGAAGTGATAATCTTGAATCAGGTATTCTTTTAAGACCTTATTCTCAATTGTCCCCGCAAAAAGTTCCTTAACAAAACGATGATTTATTGCAGCCTGCCAATCCTTCTGACTGCTTTTTAATAATTCTCCAACAGTCAAACCTGGCTGAAATGCATAGTCTTGTGTTTCCATATTTACTTTTCCTCTCTTTACACTAAACACCAAGAGATATCAAGCAAAATCGAAGTTTCACTTGATACTTTTAAAGAACATCGAGGGCATTTGCAGAGAGCTACCTAAATAAGCCTCTCCAGTTTATATAAACAAAAAAACTCCAATTACAATCAAGAATTAGAGTTGACTTACAAGATTAAATCGTTCATTTCGCCATACGAAAAAAACTGTTCACATTTCCCTTCGCCAGTATTAACTGTATCAGGTTCAATGGGTATCATCTCAGCCTAAAGCACCCCAAATGTCTTTATTATTTAATTACTGCACCAGTATAGCAAAAAATGAAAGCCCTAGCAAGATATTTGTTCGAAAAATATATCTATATGGTTTTTTGATACAAATTGACCTTATTTAAACTTATAAAACACAAGCAAAAACCTCCACACTTAGTGGAGGCAAGCTGTTTTATCAATACAATTTTAAGTCACGTGGATCAACTGGGAAGGTTGGGTTGTATGGGTTGTGACGAAGTTTGAAGTGTTTAACATCTTCAATTGTCTGAGTTCCAGATAATTGCATAACTGTCTTCAATTCTGCATTCAAGTGTTCAAAGACTTGACGCACACCGACACTACCGCCGAGAGCCAAGCCATAGATAACAGGGCGACCAATAGCTACCAAGTCTGCTCCTGAAGCCAAGGCTTTAAAGACGTGTTGACCACGACGAATACCTGAGTCAAAGACGATTGGCACACGTTTATCAACTGCTTCTGCTACTTCTTGAAGTGAATCAAAGGCTGCTGGTCCACCGTCGATTTGGCGGCCACCATGGTTGGTTACCCAGATACCAGAAGCTCCCGCAGCAAGCGAACGTTCAACGTCCTCACGGCATTGTGGTCCCTTAACATAAACAGGAAGTCCTGAGTATTCAGCGATAAATTCTACATCTCGAGGGGATAGGCGTTGTTTAGCTGATTTGTAAACAAAGTCCATTGATTTTCCAGCACCTTCTGGCAGGTATTCTTCAACAATCGGCATGCCAACTGGGAAGACAAAACCATTACGCTTATCAACCTCACGATTGCCCCCTACAGTCGCATCTGCCGTCAAGACAATCGCTTTATAACCTTCAGCCTTCACACGGTCCATGATGTGGCGGTTAATGCCATCATCCTTACTAAAGTAAAATTGGAACCAATGAGGTGTCCCTTGAAGGGCTTCCGTAATTTCTGGAAGATCGACAGTAGAGTAAGAGCTGGTTGTATAGAGGGAACCAAACTCATGCACACCACGCGCAGTAGCCACTTCCCCCCTGTTCATTTGCTAATTTATGGGCCGCAACAGGTGCCATAATGATTGGTGAAGACAATTTTTCGCCTGCAAATTCAATCTCTGTACTTGGATTTTCTACATTGCAAAGCGTATGCGGAACGATGAGTTTGTGGTTAAAGGCGCGGATATTCTCACGCAAAGTGAAAGTATCTTCCGCTCCACTAGCGATATAGCCAAATGCTGCTTTAGGAATCACTTGTTGCGCCATTGGCTCCAAATCATAAGTATTGATGAAGTCTACATGACCTTCTGCATTGCTTGTTTTGTATGACATAAAATGTCCTCCTTAATAAGTAAGCGTTTACTTTGTATATTACAAAAATATCTTAACTCTTTTTTCAAAACTTTTCAAATATTTTGTTTGGAAATTTCAGAAATTTTATTTCTATGATAAAAAATCCTTATAACGACAATAAAAAATAGATATTATCCAAAGGAGATTTTAAGTGCTACAATAACTGTATTATTTCTAGATGGGAGGTTCTATTTTTGGATTGGTCCATTGTTGAACAATATCTACCACTATATCAAAAGGCATTTCTTCTGACCTTGCATATTGCAGTGTGGGGAATTTTGGGATCCTTTCTGCTCAGTTTAATCGTTAGTATCATCCGGCATTATCGAATTCCTATTTTGGCGCAAGTAGCGACAACCTATATCGAATTGTCACGCAATACGCCCCTTTTGATTCAACTCTTCTTTCTCTACTTCGGACTTCCCCGAATGGGGATTGTCCTATCTTCAGAAGTCTGTGCGACTCTGGGACTTATCTTTTTAGGAGGCTCCTATATGGCAGAATCTTTCCGAAGTGGGCTGGAAGCCGTCAGTCAAATCCAGCAGGAGATTGGATTAGCTATCGGTCTGACACCTCTACAGGTCTTTCGCTATGTGGTTCTTCCGCAAGCAACAGCGGTGGCCCTACCGTCTTTTAGTGCCAATGTCATTTTCCTCATCAAGGAAACCTCTGTTTTCTCAGCAGTAGCTTTGGCCGACCTCATGTACGTCGCCAAGGACTTGATTGGTCTCTACTATGAGACAGACATTGCGCTAGCTATGTTGGTAGGTGCTTATCTTATCATACTCCTACCCATATCACTAGTCTTTAGTTGGATAGAAAGGAGGCTCCGCCATGCAGGATTCGGGAATCCAAGTACTCTTTCAGGGAAATAATCTCCTGAGAATCTTACAGGGATTGGGCGTTACGATTGGGATATCCATCCTGTCTGTCCTCTTATCCATGATGTTCGGAACAGTCATGGGAATCATCATGACCTCCCATTCTAGAATCGTACGATTTTTAACACGATTGTATCTGGAATTTATCCGTATTATGCCCCAACTGGTGCTACTTTTCATCGTTTATTTTGGCTTGGCTCGAAACTTTAATATCAATATCTCAGGTGAGACTTCAGCTATTATCGTTTTTACCCTCTGGGGAACAGCTGAAATGGGAGACTTGGTACGTGGAGCCATCACTTCCCTTCCTAAGCATCAGTTTGAAACCGGACAAGCGCTTGGCTTGACCAATGTTCAACTTTACTACCACATTATCATCCCACAAGTCTTAAGAAGACTGCTACCGCAAGCCATCAACCTTGTCACTCGGATGATTAAAACGACTTCCTTGGTCGTTTTGATTGGGGTTGTTGAAGTTACCAAGGTAGGACAACAAATCATTGATAGCAATCGCCTGACTATCCCAACTGCTTCCTTTTGGATTTATGGAACCATTCTAGTCTTGTATTTCGCAGTCTGCTTCCCTATTTCCAAACTATCCACTCACTTAGAAAAACATTGGAGGAACTAAATGTCTGAAACTATCTTAGAAATCAAGGAACTCAAAAAATCCTTCGGAGACAATCCCATCCTCCAAGGACTTTCTTTAGATATTAAAAAGGGAGAAGTTGTCGTTATCCTAGGGCCATCTGGTTGTGGTAAAAGTACCCTCCTTCGTTGCCTCAATGGCTTAGAAAGTATTCAAGGTGGAAATATTCTGCTAGATGGTCAGTCTATCGTTGAAAATAAAAAAGACTTTCACCTAGTTCGCCAAAAGATTGGCATGGTCTTTCAAAGTTATGAACTCTTTCCCCATCTGGATGTCTTACAAAACCTCATCCTAGGCCCTATCAAGGCTCAGGGAAGAGACAAGAAGGAAGTAACAGAAGAAGCTCTGCAACTACTGGAACGTGTCGGATTGTTGGATAAACAACATAGCTTTGCGCGTCAATTATCTGGTGGACAAAAGCAACGGGTTGCAATTGTCCGTGCCCTCCTCATGCATCCAGAAATTATCCTCTTTGACGAAGTGACTGCTTCGCTAGATCCAGAAATGGTACGTGAGGTGCTAGAACTCATCAATGACTTGGCTCAAGAAGGTCGCACCATGATTTTAGTAACTCATGAAATGCAGTTTGCCCAAGCCATTGCAGACCGCATTATCTTCCTAGACCAAGGGAAAATCGCTGAAGAAGGAACGGCTCAAGCCTTCTTTACCAATCCGCAAACCAAACGAGCTCAGGAATTTTTAAACGTCTTTGACTTTAGCCAATTTGGCTCATATCTATAAAGGAGATTTTTATGAAACTACTCAAACCACTCTTAACTGTTTTGGCACTTGCCTTTGCCCTCATCTTTGTTACAGCTTGTAGCTCAGGTGGAAATGCTGGTTCATCATCTGGAAAAACCACTGCCAAGGCTCGCACTATCGATGAAATCAAAAAAAGCGGTGAGCTACGAATCGCCGTATTTGGAGACAAGAAACCATTTGGTTATGTTGACAATGACGGTTCTTATCAAGGTTACGACATCGAGTTGGGAAACCAGCTGGCCCAAGACCTAGGTGTCAAGGTTAAATACGTTTCAGTCGATGCTGCCAACCGTGCTGAATACTTGATTTCAAACAAGGTGGATATTACCCTTGCCAACTTTACAGTAACTGACGAACGCAAGAAACAAGTTGATTTTGCCCTTCCATATATGAAAGTTTCTCTGGGTGTCGTATCACCTAAGACTGGTCTCATTACAGACGTCAAACAACTTGAAGGTAAAACCTTGATTGTCACAAAAGGAACGACGGCTGAGACTTATTTTGAAAAAAATCATCCAGAAATCAAACTTCAAAAATACGACCAATACAGCGACTCTTACCAAGCCCTTCTTGACGGACGTGGAGATGCCTTTTCAACTGACAATACGGAAGTCCTAGCTTGGGCGCTTGAAAACAAAGGATTTGAAGTAGGAATTACTTCCCTCGGTAATCCAGATACCATTGCAGCGGCAGTTCAAAAAGGGAACCAAGAATTGCTAGACTTCCTCAATAAAGATATTGAAAAATTAGGTAAGGAAAACTTCTTCCACAAGGCCTATGAAAAAACACTCCACCCAACCTACGGTGACGCTGCTAAAGCAGATGACCTAGTTGTTGAAGGTGGAAAAGTCGACTAATACTCATGAAATCACAAAAAGAAATCAGGTAAGCCTAGTGACTACCTGATTTTCTATGTCTTAAGCATTTTGCCAATTTTCTTGGTCTTCTTTAAAGCGTTTTAGAAGATCGAGTCCTTCTGGTGTGATATAGCCTTCTTCTTGGGCTAGATGGATAAGCTCACTATAGTTTGAAAGTGTTACCAATTTCACGCCAGCATCCGCAAAGTTCTTATCTGCTTTTGGCAATTGGTAGCTGAAAATCGCTACTACTCCAAGCACATCTGCTCCTTCGCGTTTAGCGGCTGCTACGGCCTCGAGAACAGAACCACCAGTTGAAATGAGGTCTTCAACCACTACCATTTTTTGACCCTGAGCTACACGGCCTTCAATTTGATTACCAGCTCCATGGTCTTTTGGTTTGCTACGGATGTAGGCAAATGGTAAATTCATCTTATCAGCAATGATGGCTCCGTGAGGAATCCCTGCTGTCGCAGTTCCTGCAATCACTTCTACCTCAGGAAAGGCTTCTTTGATAGCATCCACAAAACCATTTTCAATGAGAGTACGAGTTTCTGGATAGGCAAGAGTTATACGGTTATCTGTATAAATGGGTGATTTGATACCAGATGCCCAAGTGAAAGGCTCCTCTGGTTTGAGGTAAACGGCTTGAATTTTCAAGAGGTGGCTAGCGATATCTTTAGCAAGTGTCATGGTATTCTCCTTTTATTTTTCTAATCTAGTTCTTTAATTCCAGTCCTGTGTCCATTCATCCTTGATGGCATAATAAGCTGCTACAGGATCCTCAGCTTGGGTAATGGGACGTCCCACTACGATATAGTCACTGCCAATTTGATAGGCATCAGCAGGTGTCATGACTCGTTTTTGATCTCCTACCGCAGCTCCGGCGGGACGAATGCCCGGTGTCAGACAGATAAACCCTGGATTGGTGGCCTGCTTGATGAGTTGCACTTCCTGAGCCGAGCAAACAACACCATCTAATCCGGCTTCAGCTGTCTTCTTAGCATAATGAATCACAGACTCCTGCAGACTGGTTTGAATATTTGAAAATCCTGCATCTGAGCTTCTGATGTTGATGTCAGCTGCGTTACAGCAATCAATTTGGCTTGACTTCCAAGACCTTCACGCGCAGCCTTCATCATCTCTACACCGCCAGCAGCATGAACATTGGTCATATCCACACCAAGCTGAGACAGGACCTTCATAGCTGATTTGACTGTATTGGGAATGTCATGCAGCTTGAGATCCAAAAAGACACTGTGCCCCAGGCCTTTCAAGTAAGACACAATCTCAGGACCCGTTGCATAATAAAGCTCCATCCCTACCTTAAGATAAAGACTTTCTGCTTCTGGAAAAAGAGCTAAAAATTCCTTGACCGCCTCAAAACTAGGAAAATCAAGAGCAATGACTGGACGATGTTCTCGCATAGGTTTCTCCTTTTACCTTTACCAGTGAGAGAGTCTGAACAACAGAAGCCACGAAAAAAGGAACCTGCCAACAGCAAGGTTCCACGAAAAATGGGTAGTCTCCACCCTTTCACCGTCTAACCTTAGCTGCCTCTCTGGACTGCTTTAAAGGTTTTTTACTATTCTATTATTTCTACTAGCACTTGTCAAGTAAAAACATGGTCACTAAAAAACTATGGAAGAAAAGGTAAACCTAACGACGCGATGAACGCTGACCTGTTTGGTTTCGATTGCTTTCTTCCTCTTGTTTTTTCTGTTCTTCTTCTAAACGTTTACGTTCTTCTTCCTGCTTTTTCTTAGCTTCTTCAGCCTCTTTTTTAGCTTTTTCTTCTGCTTCCATAATTAATTTATCCGCTACAGTGTAGCTGTAAATTCCAGCTTCCATGTCAATCACACTCGGTTCTGACAATTGAGGCTTAATCTTACTGTAATAAGGCAGTTTCTTACTCATTTCAGAAAGCGGAACCAAGACTTCGTCCGAATCATTCATAGTCAATCGAATTAAATCGGAAGTCACCTTGCTTGGGGCTAATTCCACCTTTTGGATAGCAGCCTTGAGTTCTGGGCTAATTTGAGCAAGTTCTGAGACAAAAGCCTTGATTTGTTCACTATCATTAAAGAGAACTGATAAATAAGTTTCTGGTAGACTGACCAAACTCACAGCACTGGTCTCAAGCTGACCACTGGAAAGAATAGGATAATGGTTTTCACCAGAAATATAGTAGGCTACAATATCATATTCCTTGACCTTGATAGTAAACTTGGTTGGAAATTGATAGACAAGCTGAGCTGATTCCACCCAATAATTAGACTTGATCCGCTCTTCATATTTTGCCTTGTCTAGCAGAAGGTTAATCGTATAATCCGAATCCTGAATGCCTGAAGCCTGTCGAATATCATCATCCGTAGTTTGCACCGTTCCCTCAACACGAATATCCTTCATAGTCGCATAAGGACTGAGTAGGTAGGCAGAGACAATCAATAAAGCAGACTTGGAAATAAAATCGTTAAGGCTCGTAAGATATGGAGGCCAGGAATCTTTGCTTTGGCTGCTTTTTCTTTTGTAGCCTTTTTATCCTGTTCCTCGCCCTCTTTAGACCCTGATTCTTCTATCTCTTCTTCCTCTTTGTCACCCTCTGAGGATTCTACTTTTTCTTCAGACTCTTCCTTAGCTGATTCTTCATCTTCCTGGTCTGTTTCACTCTCCTGATCCTCTGACTTCTCAGATTCTTCTCCCATTCGAGCTTGTCTTTCCTTTTCCTTCTCCTCAGCTAGGGCCGCCTCTTCTTCAGCCTTCTTTTTTAGATATTCTTGGTTTCGTTTCTGCCATTCTGATAACTCTTTCAATTCTTCGAGGATTTCTTTGCCCTCATTTTTCTTATCTTTTGACATTTACTTTCCTTATGATAAATCTTTTTTCAACAATTGATAAAAATCTGCTAGAGATTTCAATTCCTTAGAAGCCTTCATATTAGTTTTGTATTCTTCCTTGTGGCTTAGTAAATGAGAAATCTTCTCTTCCAAATTATCCAAGGTCAAATCGCTTTCTTGAAGCTCTTCTGCATAGCCTTTTTTTACAAAGTAAGCTGCATTTTCAATCTGGTCTCCACGACTAGCTTCACGACCAAGTGGCACAATAACATGCAATTTTGCCATGGCCAAGAGCTCAAAAATCGTATTGGCACCACCTCGTGTCACAACAATATCAGCCAATTCCATCAAGGGCTGATAAAGATTGGTCACATAGTCGACACGAAAAAGATTTTGGCTCAACTCATTCAGGCTAGAATCTCCAGTTAAATTGATAATATTGTAGCGCTCTGTCAGTTCTTTCTTATAGTCTGTCACCAATTGGTTAAAGACACGAGCACCTGCAGAACCACCGACAAACAATACAGTTGGCAATTTGGAATTAAAGTGGGTTTGAATATCTACCAATTCATCAGGTTCTGGAGTTTTTTGATTTGAAACCTTGGTCACTGCTCCCACATGCTCAACCTTAGACAAACTTGAAGCTTGCTCAAAGGTTGAATACATCTTAGTTGCAAACTTATAGGCAATTTTATTTGCCAAGCCCATAGACAGGTCAGATTCATGAATAAAGACTGGCACTCCTGACACACGCGCAGCGATAACAGGCGGCACAGAGACAAAGCCTCCCTTTGAAAAAAGGGCCTGTGGACGAAGTCTCAACATGATAAAGAGCGATTGGACAATTCCCCAGCCAACTTTGAAGACGTCCAGCATATTTTGCCAAGAGAAATAACGACGTAATTTCCCAGTCGCAATGGAATGGAAGGTGACATCTAGACCTGACTTGAGGATTTCTTGATGTTCGATACCACGCTTATCCCCGATATAGTGGACTTCCCAGCCATCTTCGATGAACTTTGGCATTAACAAAAGGTTGAGGGTCACGTGTCCAACCGTCCCCCCACCTGTAAAGACAATTTTTTTCATATTATTCCTTTAACTCCGCTACTGTGTCGATAAAGAGGTCGCCACGTACTTCAAAGTTAGCATACATATCCCAGCTGGCATTGGCAGGACTGAGAAGGACTACGTCTCCTTGAGTAGCAAGTTCATAGGCCTTGCGAGTCGCATCTGCAATGTCAGTCGCATCCACATAAGCCACACCGGCCTTATCTGCTGCCCGTTTGACACGTTCTGCAGACTGACCGAGGATGATCATCTTCTTGAGTCCAGTAATGTCTGGAACCAATTCGTCAAACTCATTGCCACGGTCCAAACCACCTGCAATCAAATAACCTTGCTGTTGTCAAATCCTGACAAGGCTTTTTGAGTAGCCAAGATATTGGTTGACTTGCTATCATTATAGAATTTCACACCCTTGATTTCATCCACAAATTGGAGACGGTGTTTAACACCACCAAAGGCTGAAAGAGTTTCTTTGATGGTTTGGTTATCAACACCACGAAGCTTGGCTACAGCAATCGTCGCAAGGGCATTTTCCACATTGTGGCTACCTGGAACTCCGATTTCATTCGCTGCCATGACAATTTCCCCACGGAAGTAGAGTTGACCATCATCCAGATAAGCTCCATCAACCTTTTCCTGTGTTGAGAATGGTACAACTGTAGCTTGTGTTTTTCTTGCCAATTCTTTTGCCAAGTCTTGGTTAAAGTTCAAGACAAGGAAATCAGCCGCTGTCATCTTGTTCTGGATATTCCATTTAGCTGCTACATATTCCTCAAAAGAACCATGATAATCGATATGAGTTGGCATGAGATTGGTAATAACCGCAATCTCAGGATGGAATTCTTGAACTCCCATTAGTTGGAAAGAAGAAAGTTCCATGACAAGCGTGTCCTTATCTGTCGCAGTTTGAGCCACTTGACTGGCAGGATAGCCGATATTTCCTGATAAGAGACCATGTTGTCCAGCAGCAGTCAAAACTTCCCCAATCATAGTCGTTGTGGTTGTTTTACCGTTCGAACCTGTGATACCGATAATTGGCGCTTCTGAAATCAAATAAGCCAATTCCACCTCAGTCAAAACAGGGATACCTTTGGCCAAAGCCTTTTCAATCATGGGATTGCTGTAGGGGATACCTGGATTTTTCACCATAAGGGCAAACTCTTCATCCAAAAGTTCCAAAGGATGACCGCCTGTGATAACCTTGATTCCTTCTTCCAGCAAACTTTGGGCAGCTGGATTGTCCTCGAAAGGTTTTCCGTCATTTACTGTCACAATGGCACCGAGCTTGTCCAACAAACGAGCTGCGGATTCACCAGACTTGGCCAAACCTAAAACAAGGACTTTCTTATTTTTAAATTGATCTATTACTTTCATGTCTCAAACTCCATTTCTACTCCTACTATTTTACCATTTTTATGGAAATAATTCTAAACGAAAATGCTCCGATTCAGCATTCTAACAAGCAAAAAGAGAGCCGAAACTCTCTTTTTTATCTTCTTTTACTTTTATGAACCGACATGAGGGTAATATCTCGCAAGCTAAAGTATGCTAGGAAGAGCATAGCGACTGCGATAAAGAATTCTGTCGGTAGCTGAAAGATTTGCAGAACTGACAACATCAGCAAAATCAAAAGTGCTACGAAAGCAAAGACGACAAGGACGATATTGACTGTCCCTTTAATGCTTTGTGGTGTCGCAAATACATAGAGTAGTAATAAGAGGAGTCCTATGATTAAATAAACCATCTTTATCTCTTTCTAGCTCTTATTCAGCTGATTTTTTCTTCTTGTTAGCTTTCTCACGCTCTGCCTTGTTAAGGATTTGTTTACGCAAACGGATAGACTCAGGCGTTACTTCCATGTACTCATCGTCGTTCAAGAACTCAAGAGACTCTTCAAGTGTCAAGATACGAGGTGTCTTGATAACAGCTGTTTGGTCCTTAGTAGCTGAACGGACGTTGGTCATTTGTTTAGCCTTAGTGATGTTAACTGTCAAGTCGTTTTCACGAGAGTTTTCACCGATGATCATTCCTTCATAAACCTCAGTACCTGGGTTAACAAAGATTGTTCCACGTTCTTCGATAGACATGATTGAGTAAGTTGTAGCCTTACCAGCATCGATAGAAACAAGAGCACCACGGTGACGACCACCAATTTCACCTGGAATCAATGGCAAGTATTGGTCGAAGGTATGGTTCATGATACCGTAACCACGAGTCATTGACAAGAACTCAGTTGAGTATCCAATCAACCCACGCGCTGGAACAAGGAAGACCAAACGAGTTTGACCATTACCAGTTGAAATCATATCCAACATTTCACCCTTACGTTCAGAAAGGCTTTGGATAACAGACCCTTGGTATTCTTCTGGTGTGTCGATTTGAACACGTTCAAATGGTTCACATTTAACACCGTCGATTTCTTTTACGATAACCTCTGGACGAGATACTTGAAGTTCATATCCCTCACGACGCATTGTTTCGATAAGGATTGACAAGTGCAATTCTCCACGTCCTGAAACAGTCCATTTATCTGGTGAATCAGTTGGGTCAACACGAAGGGAAACGTCTGTTTGCAATTCTGCCTGCAAGCGTTCTTCTACCTTACGAGAAGTTACCCATTTACCTTCTTTACCAGCAAATGGTGAGTTGTTAACCAAGAAAGTCATTTGAAGAGTTGGCTCATCGATGTGTAGGATTGGAAGAGCTTCAACTGCATCTGTCGGAGTGATAGTTTCACCGACAAAGATATCTTCCATACCAGAAACGGCAATCAAATCACCTGCTTTGCTTCTTGGATTTCACGACGTTCCAAACCAAAGAAACCAAAGAGTTTTGTAACACGGAAGTTTTTAGTTGTGCCATCAAGTTTAGAAAGGGTAACTTGGTCACCAACTTTAACAGTACCACGGAAGACACGACCGATACCAATACGACCAACGAAGTCATTGTAGTCCAAAAGTGACACTTGGAACTGCAAAGGCTCATCTGAGTTATCTACTGGAGCTGGAATATGGTCGATAATCGTGTCAAAGATTGGTGCCATAGTAGTTTCTTGATCAGCTGGATCATCTGACAATGAAGAAGTTCCGTTGATCGCTGAAGCATAGACCACTGGGAAGTCAAGCTGATCGTCATCTGCACCAAGCTCGATGAACAGTTCCAAGACTTCGTCCACTACTTCTGCTGGACGAGCTGATGGTTTATCGATTTTGTTAACAACAACAATTGGGACCAGGTCTTGTTCCAAGGCTTTTTCAATACGAAACGAGTTTGTGGCATGGTTCCTTCGTAGGCATCTACGACCAAGACAACACCGTCAACCATTTTCATGATACGCTCAACTTCTCCACCGAAGTCCGCGTGTCCTGGTGTGTCCATGATGTTGATACGAGTTCCGTTGTAGGCAACAGCTGTATTTTTAGCAAGGATGGTAATTCCACGCTCTTTTTCGATATCGTTTGAGTCCATAGCACGCTCTGCCAATTCAGTACGTGCATCAAGAGTCTCTGATTGTTTCAATAATTCGTCAACAAGGGTTGTTTTACCGTGGTCAACGTGGGCGATAATCGCAATGTTACGGATATCTTCTCTTAATTTTGTCATGATTTCCTCTATAATATTCAAAATTTATTTTCTAACTGAACGATTATACCATAATTTCAGGTAAATAACATAACTCAAGCAAGTGTAAATGTTTTCACTCTGCTTTTCTTTTCACGTCAAGCCTTTTCAAAGCAGGCGACTTATGATAAGATAGGCACAGTATGCGTTTAGATAATTTATTAGCCCAAGAAAAAGTTAGCCGAAAGGCTATGAAGCAAGCCTTACTCAAAGGGGACATTCTCGTCGATGGTTGCCCAGCCCGCTCCCTAGCCCAAAATATCGATACAGGACTACAGGAACTCCTTTTTCAGGAACAAATCATTCAAGGCTATGAGCACACCTATCTTATGCTTCATAAGCCTGCTGGTGTCGTTACAGCCAACAAAGACAAGGAACTTCCAACCGTCATGGACTTGCTTCCGCCTGACATCCAGTCTGACAAGCTCTATGCTGTCGGCCGACTGGACCGAGATACGACGGGTCTCCTCCTCTTGACCGACAACGGTCCCTTGGGCTTTCAGCTCCTCCATCCCCAATATCATGTCGATAAAACTTATCGAGTTGAGGTCAATGGACTTCTAACACCTGACCATATCCAAGCCTTTCAAAAAGGAATTGTCTTTTTAGATGGCACTATCTGTAAACCTGCAAGACTAGAGATTCTATCTGCAAGTCCTTCCCTCAGTCAAGCCTCCATCACCATTTCAGAAGGAAAATTTCATCAGGTCAAGAAAATGTTCCTATCAGTTGGTGTCAAGGTGACATCCCTCAAACGCACCCATTTTTGGACCTTGGAGCTTGGATGAGAATCTTCAAGCAGGAGACTATCGTCCCCTAAACTCAGAAGAATTGGCAAGCATTCGTGACTTTCTCAGAAAAAAAGTGAGTTAAAAAAATGAGCTCGGAAACATCCAAGCTCGTTTTTCTTATTTCTCAACTTTAACTTTCCCTTTCCAAGAATCCAAACCATAAGAAAGGATATAAATCTCAGAAAAAAACCTTGTTTTTTTCAAGTAAAGGGCTGCATTTGTAACACGTTGCGCACGTTGGTTTTCGTAAAGAAGGACAGGTTTATCTTTACGAAGGGCTGCAAGACTAGTCTTCAACTGACTTGAAGGAATATTGCGTGCACCAAGGATATGTTTTTCTGTGGAATTCTGCTGGATCGCGCAAATCAATCAATTGACCTGTACGAATCAAGGCTTCAAACTCCTCATTGTCCACGATTTTTAGCCGCACGTCGAATACGAAGATAGTTAAAGCCCATCCAGGCCAACATTGCTAGTATAAGTGCCCACAAAAATCCAAGTAACCATTAGTTCATTTCTCCATTTTTTCTCAATATAATCCAATTCTAGCTTGTGCTCCCTGCGAAGAACTGCTTCTGCTTCTAGATAGTCTAATTTGTCCATCAACCCTGCATCGTAAATCCGAGAGAGTTCCAACTTCATCAGTTCAATATCATATAAGCGTTTTTCCCATATAAACAATAATACCAAATCGTTTGAGGAATTGCTGCACATCATAGAATGTTTTCATAAGACTCATTCTAGCAAAATTTTGTCTTTTTTTCAAGAAGAGACCCACACAATGCTCCTGATTTTCCTATCTTCTTTGGCGATTCTGACGCAAGTGTGGTACAATAAAAACATGAGAATTCAACAATTACATTATATTATCAAAATCGTCGAAACCGGCTCCATGAATGAGGCAGCTAAGCAACTCTTTATCACTCAACCGAGTCTTTCCAACGCTGTGAGAGATTTGGAAAATGAAATGGGCATTGAAATCTTTATCCGCAATCCCAAGGGTATTACCTTGACCCGTGATGGGATGGAGTTCCTCTCTTATGCCCGTCAGGTTGTCGAGCAGACCCAGCTTCTGGAGGAACGCTATAAAAATCCTGTCGCCCACCGCGAACTCTTTAGCGTTTCGTCTCAACACTATGCCTTTGTGGTCAATGCCTTTGTTTCTCTGCTCAAGAAAAGTGATATGGAGAAATACGAGCTCTTCCTTCGTGAAACTCGGACTTGGGAGATTATTGACGACGTCAAGAACTTCCGTAGTGAGGTCGGTGTCCTATTTTTGAACAGCTACAACCGTGATGTTTTAACAAAAATGCTGGATGACAACCACCTCCTGGCACACCATCTCTTCACAGCGCAACCACATATCTTTGTCAGCAAGACCAACCCTCTGGCAAAGAAAGACAAGGTGAAACTATCTGATTTGGAAAACTTCCCTTACCTCAGCTATGACCAGGGGACGCACAATTCCTTCTACTTCTCAGAAGAGATTCTTTCTCAAGAGCACCACAAGAAATCCATTGTGGTTAGTGACCGTGCCACCCTCTTTAATCTCTTGATTGGTCTGGACGGATACACAATCGCAACAGGGATTTTGAACAGCAACCTCAACGGAGACAATATCGTTTCTATCCCACTGGACATTGATGACCCCATTGAGTTGGTCTATATCCAGCATGAGAAAACCAGCCTATCCAAGATGGGTGAACGCTTTATCGACTATCTCCTAGAAGAAGTCCAGTTTGATAGTTGAGAGTCACTCTAAATCGAATAACCTAAAAACCTCAAGAACTAGCTTTCAACCCTAGTTCTTGAGGTTTTTTATCTAATAGTAAATCATAAGGATTTTATAAAATCTTATTTTTTAAACAAAAATATAGCAAGGATTAAAACAAGAACGAGTCCAGCTCCTGCAACAATGGCAAACACTGGAATGTTTCCGAATAGTTTTTGTTCTGGCTTTATCTCCTCACTACTGTCTTGAGTTGATTCTGGCACTGTATCTCCTTGTTTCGCTACTTCTTGCTCTGATTTTTTCTCTATTTTCTTAGGACCATAATTTGGATTTACAAAAGTTGCGAGCATGGTGGGCTTAGAATAGTCTTCCTCTCCTTCTTTGACTAACCATGACGCATTATATAAATTCCGTCCTTCCAATACCAGCCCAAAATCAATTCGCTCACCAGGAAGCAAAACTGCTCCTAAACCTACACTAAAAAAGAAAGCTTCTCCGTCATTTTTCTCTTTTAAGACAATAAATCCGTTCTCACTCACTTTTTTTAGTCGAGATAATTTTCCTTTAATATCTCCATCTTTAAAGGTTCCAGTGTAGTTTCCATCTTCTCCTAAAATGAGTGATGAAGCTCTACCAGGTTTAGTACCATTATTAGGTTCTTTATTAATCCAAGTACCCACTAATTCGGATGGGAGAGGAATTTCATCACCAATTTTAGCATCAACAAGGGGCTTGGGCATAGGGGGATTAGGATCCATATTATCTCCAACAATCGGGAGATTTAGAGAAGTATATTCAATAGTTGAGGTATCTATTTGTTTTAGAATCAAGATTTAACTCGCTTAGATCACCTTCTCCTGCTCTAAATTCACCTTTTTTAATTAAACTTGCCTCCTTATTTTCTTTAGAAAGTTGGAACAATCTATATGACATAATCCCTGGAGCACTTTCGAACACCATAATACTACCATCTGTGTAGGTATCAATAACTGTCCCCATTCTAAGACTTGTATCCCAAAATCTATCAAATAATGGAGTGGGAGTATTACCATTCATATAATATACTTCAAACAGTTCCCATTTTTCACCATTGGTCAAACCGATTAATAATTCATCCGTCCCATTTTTGTCAATATCCTTCAAAGCGTAACCAAGTCTATTAATATTATTTTCAAATAGATGTTTACTCTCCCACTTCTCAGTGATTTGTGGCAATAGTTGGTTGTTGTCAGTACTGTCAGCTTGGGCTGAATTCACTAGTGAAAACAAACCACAAAATAAACCCAGACAGGTCATCATGTTTATAATTTTCTTCATATTATTTCTAATTTTAATTTCACTTATATAAATCAATAAATATTATTTTGATGGTAATGATTATGCGTATGGTAATGATTTTCTTGAACATGTAAATTTCTCAAGTAATCAACTGCTTCTTCTGTATTTCTACGGATTCCATCTAACTGCTGTAATTGCAAAGTTTGAACATAATTGTTATATCTTAATGCTTGAAGCATTTTCTTAGTATCAATATATTGTTCCCTTTGTAACTGTAGCATTTCTTTCTGATAGTTCAACTGTAATTCTTTATATTTTGTTTCATCATATAAATTTACAAGTTCCTTCATATTATCAGCTTTGAAATTTTCTAAAGCTCCGATAAAAAATTCTATAGCTTCTATGAAATAGTAATCTTTGGGATACCATCCACTACCAAAAGCCACTAGAGCTCCTGCAGCTTCTTGCATCTCTATTTCACACTGCTGTTGCTCTTGCTTAATTTCTTGTTCATGTCTAATCTGTCTATCATAATCAGACTGTCTCATGCCTGAATTTTTAATGAGTTGTTTATTATCATCATCAATTAGCGTATTAATGAAATCAACCCATTTAGGATACCAAATTTTACCTAAAATAGAAGTTAAATAAAGCATTCCTAAGGCTATAATTGAAAAAAATATACCTTCAAATAAGTTAAAACTTATTAACCCTATTATTGCAAAAAATATTATCCTAAGAGGTGCAGCTAATAACATGACTAAAATAATCCCTGTCCATATATTTAACCATTTTTCTGTTTTTCGACGTATCTTTTTTTGAAGATAAAAAATTAAAATTGCTGTTGCTGCCAAATACATAACAAGTTCAAGAAGATTACCGTCACCAAACCAAAACATTAGTAGAAATTTCAGCTAGATTTCCCAAAGCACCAAACAGAACTACATAAAATGATTGCCTCATCATTTTCTCTATTTTGTTAGATGAATTACTTTCTAATAAATTTTGTAATTGAGCTTGTATTTGCTTAGCTTTCCTTCTATCATTTTCTAACTTCATCTTATAGTTTTGCTTTTGATAAATATAATCTATACCTCTATGTAGATTATATAAATTTTCTAATAATACTGATTTTTCTTCCACTTCATTCTCCATCTTTTTTCTATTTTACTAAAAACCTGCCATTACTATCACATTCATCCCAACTACTACTGAAAGAAAGTTATTTAATGAATCTGTTTACTAGTAGTCTTATCACCTTTTATGACCATTATTGCTGCAAAAATATTTATCAAAACACAGACATAATATAGAATCGCTCCAAAACCTAAATCCGATCTTCCAACCAATTCTTTTGTTATTGAAAAATGAACAAAAATTCCAAATAAACTTACTAGAATAACTATAATAGATGTAATAATTTGAAGCACCCTTCCTTTTCCAATTACTAAAGACAATAAAAAAGTAATCACAAATGCACCATACCAAATCAAAAATAAATACCATAATGGTGCATCTAAATATTCTGAAACATGTTCACTTAATGGAGGTATAAACTGATTACCCGATGAAACAACTGGCAATAAGAAAGTAATCAATCCTACTAAACTAGCTATAGTTATTAATTTTTTAAATTTCATTCATATTCTCCCTATATACAATTTCTTACCCCAGTAACTTTTAGGGTACTGAGGTAAGCTTTTAATGTGTAGTCTATTTTACTCGGTTAAAGGTTTGATCTGGCTCTTGAAGATAAAGTTCCTTATCTTTTAACATATATTTTGTTTTTCCTAAATTTCTTCCTTTAGTGTCTGTGATTGTCAATTCTTTCTTTTGTTTATCAATTTTCACTAGTCTTTGTTCTTTGTCTCCGTCTGAATCCTCAGAGGTGACGGTCCCAGCATTTCCTTTAATCACCATGACTAAATGATCACGTTTTGTTAAAATTTCATAAGTTCCATCTAAGGGATCAGTCGTTAATTTCTTTATTCCAAAAATTAACACTAGTGCAATTACAACTAAACCTGCAATGCTCTCCTTACGTTTGGTTTCAAATAAGCTTTTTAATTTACCAATTACATTTTCCATATTGAACTCTAATTCCTTATTTTACCCACTTACCTGAGCCATCTACTTTGTAGCCATCTGGGGTACGTTCGTTGACTGCCATCTTACCATTCGATTTGAGGTAGTAGTCACCTACCCATTGGTTACGAGCATAGCTTCCTTCTGACGTTAGGTAATAGTAAGATTGGTAGCTACTATCATAAATCCACTCACTCTTGGCCATTTACCATCTGATTTAAGGTAGTAACTTCCAGCCCAGGTATTACGTGCATAGCTACCCTCTGCTGTCAAGTAATAGTATGATTTATAGTTATTGTCATAAATCCACTCGCTCTTAGCCATGTAGCCACCTGATTTGAGGTAATAACTTCCTGACCAAGCATTTTGAACAAAGTTACCTGAAGCATTTAGGTAGAAGTAAGAATTGTACTGAACATCAAAAATCCATTGATTGACTACTTTAACACCAGCTTTATAGTAAGAAGAACCTGACCAACCAGTCTGACCTGAGTTAGAGCTAGTGGTTTGTTTTGGAGCTTCAGTAGCTTTGGGTGCTTCTACTTTCTTAATAGGATAGTATTCCTTATCTGATATTCTAAAAATTTCTGAACGTCCAAAATAACGTTTTCCAAAATCATCTACACTATATATATCTAAATAATAATTGCCATCCTCTACTAGAAGTAAATTAATACCCGACTGTAATCTATTCTTGCCATCAAATTTACCAAAATAATGCGATTCAGTCAAAGTTCCAGTACTCTCATTAACTATATCAAAATAGAGAGAAGTACTATCATTAACGTTGGAACTTCTTTGTAGGTCAACTAAAAGAGTAGCTGATGTAGAACCTCCCGCTGTCGGTATTAAGGTGATTTTCAAGGGATTTTGAGTATCCTTGACACTCATATCTGTTAAAGCATGAACCTCCATTGGTTTAGAAGTCATAAGACCCACTGATAACAACGAACCTGCTAATAAAGAACTAACTAATATTTTTTTATTTTTCATGATTTCAAATTCCTTTTCTCATCCTTATCCTACCCACTCACCGTTGGTATTGACTGTATAGCCATCTGGTGTAGTGGTGTTTACTGCTAAAGCTCCTGAACTATAGGCGTAGTACCATTTACCAGAAACTTTAAACCATCCTGTTGTCATAGCACCTGACTTGTCAAGATAGTACCATGAACCATTATCTTTTACCCATCCTGTAGCCATTGAGCCTGAGTTATTCAAGTAATACCATGTACCGTTATCTTTTATCCAACCTGTAGCTATTGATCCTGACTTGTTCAAGTAATACCATGTACCGTTATCTTTTACCCATCCTGTAGCCATTAAACCTGACTTGTTAAGGTAATACCATGTACCATTATCTTTTACCCATCCTGTAGCCATTGAACCTGAGTTGTTCAAGTAATACCATGAGCTACCAGTTTTGACCCAGCCAGTTTTCATCCAACCTGCGTGATCAAAGTAGTACCATTTATCCTTTATTTGTTCCCAACCGTTGGTTGTATATGAACCATCAGCATGTTTGTACCACCAACGACCAGATGATTCAATCCAGTTACCAGCTTGTGAGTCTTCTACTTTCTTGAGTTCTGTATCTGTTTTCTTCTTCGCTTGTTTCCCTGCAAGATACTCCAGATACCAATCTGATAAATTGTAGTCATCCTTGCTTTCAGCCTTAACCAACTTATCAAACTCTTCTTGGATTTCAGCTAGTTTAGCTTGTTCAGCTTTCAATTTAGCTGTAACTGCATCCAATTTGTCTTGTGCCAATTTTGCAGCAGATTTTTCTTGAGTTAGTTTTGCTTCTAAATCAGCTACTTTTGCTTGCGCATCTGCAAGATTTTTGTCTGCATTTAGATAAGCACTCAATTCAGTTGCAATTGCTTTCGCATCTGACACCAATTTGTCTTTTTCTTCATGGAGTTTTGCTTGTTCAGCTTGAAGAGCAGTCAACTTGTTTTCTTCTGCTTGCAATTTTGCTTGCGCATTTGTAAGAGCAGTTTCAGCATCTTTTTGAGCAGTTTTGGCTGTAGCTAGTTCAGCTTTAGCTGTTTCAAGAGCAGTTGCTTTTTCTGCTTGGCTTCTTGAGAAGTTTTCAACAGCTGTTTCAGCAGTTGCTTTACGTTCTTGTGCATTTTTCAAAGCAAGGTTTGCCAATTGCAAGTGCTTTTCAGCAACTTCTGTTTGAAGTGGACTAGCTGTTTTGCTTGCCAATTCTTTTTCAGCTTCTGTTTTAGCTTCAAGTGCAGAAGCATATTTGCTTGAAGCTATTGCCAATTCTGCTTTAGCATTTGCAAGCGCAGTTTGAATTTTAGCAAGTTCATCTTTTACTTTTTTGAGATTTTTATTTAAATATTCTTCAATTCTATAAATTTTGTCAATAAAAGGTCGAGAGACATTATTTACATATTGAATTGTTTCAAAATACATAAGCCGTTGAGTAATATTTCGTACTTTTTTATCATCATCAATAGCTTTGTTGATAGCATTATTGATGATTGCTTTATATTTATCCGTACTAATACCATCAGCCAATGTAACTGTTCCATTAGTATCTTTTTTTAAATATTCATATTTGGTATATGGACTTGATGATTGATTGGGTGAAATAACAGGTAAAGTTTTTAAGTGAGGATGACTTATCACCATAGTTGCTGAATTTGAGCCATTGTCAAATACAAATTTAGCTAAAGGTACATTATGTATCTCTTCATACTTTTTAATTTCAGCATCCATAGCGTTTAGTTTATTCTGTTTTTCAGGATCTACTTTTTTCGTTCTAATATACTCATTTTGAGAATCAATGAAAAAATTATCATATTCTTGCAGAAGATATGCATAGTTTAAATCATTATACAAATATTCTTTTGCTTTTTTTATACTATTACGCATATCTTCTAAACTACTATGTACAGTTTCAAACATGCTTTTCGCATTTTGACTATAAATTATTTTATCTTTTAATGCATTATGGAATGAGTGAGTGAAAAATGCTCCTCCTTTATTATTTTGATAAATTCCCATTAAAACATTTGGACTATTAAATAAATTTTTATAATGACCAAAACTAGAGTGTGCATCAAGAAATGCAAATGATAACATGCTATCTGTAAAGTTATTGCTCAGGTCATTAAACGAATAACTTGACTTTGATAACGATGTAAATTTACGAGTATTCTCTGCAAAAGCTCCTGTTTGTTGAAGCTCTTCGTTTGTCCCTAATATATGGTCTGGTATCTCAGAAATTGCTTTATTTTTATTTTCATCGCTATTAACATAACGATTCCAAATATCCATAGCTTTAAAACCTGATTCAATATTTGCTTCTGTAATTTGATTAATAGGTTTAACACCTAATAATTTTCTAAAAGCATTCAACTTTGATGAAAATACGATATTTAATGCCTTATAATCTTCCTTAGATAAGATTAATTTTCCATCAGTTATAGTATAGTTTCTATTAAAAAAATCTCATCACCAACTAGTTTTCTAACTAAATTTTGTGATTTTTCATCTTTGTATAACTGATACATTTGATTAAGCAAATTTAAACTAGCATATGTTTGTGCTTCTTGATATTTATTATTTTGAACTAGTTCCGCAAACTTTTTCATATGCGTGGAAAGTGTAGAAGTCTGTTCTTTAAAGTAAAGTTTTCCTGTTTCATCATTTATTTCTGATAATAGAGTCATTGCATATTTTTCTTCTAAAGATAATTTACTATCATCAGTATCAACAGAATTTTCAGCTAGGTCGACTTCATGTTTAAGGGAATCTGCTTTTGTTTGGATGGATTCAACTTTATTTTGGTCGGCGTCCATCATTTCTTTAGCTAATTTCAATGAGTCATTTTTGACATTTACATTGTTTTCAGCTTGTTTGATGGCATCTGCGCGGTCGTTATCTGCTTTCTTAGCAGTTTCGACAGCTTTTGTTGCGCTTGAAATATTGGCATTCGCTTGTTCAATATCTTTTTCAGCTTGGGCAAGTGAGGCTTTTGCTTCACCAAGTCCTGAACCATTTAGCGCGTCTTCAGCTGATTTTACATTAGCTTCTTTAGCGGTTACTGTTTTATCAGCTTCAACTTTCTTACTTGTTGCGCTGGCAACGTTAGCTGTTTCAGTCGCTACAGTCTCAGTTTGTGCTTTAATTGCTTCAGTAGACGCTTCAGTTGCTTTTTGATTGGCATCTTGAGCTTTTACATTGGCGTCTTGTTTAGCTTTTGTAGCAGTGATATTTTCTTCTGTAGCATTTGCTTTAACAGCTTCCGCTGACTTCAAGTTCTCTTTAGCGCTTGTCAAAGCAGTTTCAGTAGTTGTAACAGCTTGGTTAGCAGAAGTAGCTTCAGCTTTTGCTGTTTCACTTTCAGCTTCAACTTGCTTAACAGTAGACGCTTGAGCATCAAGAGCAGGATTGATATCAGAAGATTTCTTCACTTCTGGTTTTGTATCGGCTACAGGTTTGAAACAAGAGCTGGTTCATTGACAGCAGTTGAATCAACTGCTGTTGTGTTAGTTGCTTCTTGAGCAAATGCAGTTCCACCAACAGACGCAAGCGCAATAGCTGTTGAAGTTGTGAGGGTTTTCAGTTTCTTCATCATTTTCTCCTTTAATGACTGATAGAATAGGATTGAGTGGTAAGTCAATCCTTGTTATACTAGTATAACAAGCTTACTTTATTTTCCATTCTTTCCCTTATCATACCATAATAGATATTTAAATTTTTCGGCATTTAAACTATAGTTTCAATGTTATTTAAAAAATCCAAAAATAGCATAGAATTCTAATATTTTGTAACTATAGTTTTCTTTTCTCTATTTTTTCTCTAAATTTTTGTATAATAGTTTTAGAAGTATGTAAGGAGATTATTTATGGAAAATCTATACCCATTTGGAGCTACATTTAAGTATCTGCGCGAAGCACGAGGACTCAGCCTAAAGGAAGCCGCCTCAGATATCGTATCACCACAGTTCCTAAGTCAATTTGAAAAAGGAGACAAAGGAATTTCACTTGAAAACTTTGCCAAACTGTTAATTGTTATCGGAGTGGAATGGAATGATTTTGTTCTAGCCTATGCAAATAAAGGTGGAGACTGCTTAGAATTACCTGCTATTGAATTTGGCAAGCATGTGGTCCATGAAGAAGATATTCTCACTTACATTGAAGAATACGAAAAATTATTTGATGTCTATCTAAAAGACAATTCACTTCAAGCAGAGATGATTTTTAAATCAATCAAATTAAGACATTATCCAACCATATCAAAGAGTCCAGAAACTGTTGCCAGAATTCAAAACATTATCAATCATTTAATGAAATCGGATGTCTTTAATAGTATCGAACTTGAAATTTATCGCGTCATCGTCAATCATTCTCCTATGGAACTTATTGACCATATGAGCAAACAATTACTACTTATGTACAAAGAAAGTGCTAATACTGACACCTACATCCGTATTTTAAATGCTCTCACTTTCTCCGTAAAATACTTCTCTGAACTGGGTTACTATCAAAAGGCTGATGATATTATTAAAAAAATTAAATCACTTCAGACCTTCGAACGAGGCTACCTGGCTATTCCCCTCATGTTCCTAGAAGTTGAACATGTTTACAATCAATTTAGATGGAATAAACCTGAGGCTATTCCCTTAGCAAAAAATTTATTTAATTATCTTCAAAGCGCAAAATTTATTGATCAGCAATACTACTCTAATTTTATCAACGCCTTCACTTATCATTGCCATGCATTAAATAAGACTGGAATTGATTTATTCTAATCATCAAAAAAGTTGCTCCATTTTAGGAACAACTTTTTTATTTATAATTAAAAGTTTCCCCTGCCAACTTATCAGCTAGCTTGGGAAAGAGGGTATAAAACTTATGGGCTAGGTTCAACAACATAGGTAGATTAAGTTCTCGTTTGTTTTTTCCCATAATCTTAACAATTTTTTTAGCCACTGCATCTGGTTCTAGCAGGAAGCGATCAACCGATTTGAGATAGGTTCCATCTGGGTCGGCCTGGTCAAAAAATCCTGTACGGATTGGACCTGGATTGACTGTTGTCACATAGACTCCATAGGGCATAAGTTCGAGGCGTAACGCATTTGAAAAACCAATAGCCGCAAACTTGGTCGCTGAGTAGAGACTGGACTTGCCAGTAGCAATCAAACCTGCCATGCTGACGATATTGATAATATGACCTTTTCGACTTTCCTTCATTCGAGCCGCAAGGCGACGAGACAGATTCATTAGGGCAAAGGTATTGACCTCGAACATCTGGTGAATATCTTGGTCAGAAATCTGGTCAAATTCTTCAAAAATCCCATAACCAGCGTTGTTTATCAAACATCAATCTTGCCATAACGGAGATAGAGGTCTGTTACCAGAGTTTCTAAGGCTGAGTCATCGGTAATATCGATTTCAATCAATTCTGCATGGGGATGGTTTCCGTAGAGTTGGGCTAATTTTTCCTTGTTTCTACCTAACAAAATCAGTTGGTCATTCGGCAAAAGTTTGACCATTTCTTGGGCTAGACCACCGCTAGCTCCAGTAATGAGAATAGTAGGCATACTTATCCTTTCTGTGACTGCTAGATTTCCACTTCTTCCAAATCTTTGACCACATGGACATTTTCAAAAACACTAGCAGCGTCTTTTTTGAGCTTGCTGATATCTTTTGAGAGGAAACGGGCACTGATATGGTTGAGTAAGAGGCGTTTTGCACCTGCTTCTACTGCTACTTGTGCAGCTTGCATGTTAGTAGAGTGGCCATGGTTACGAGCAATTTTTTCATCACCCTTGCCATAAGTCGATTCATGGACTAGGACATCGGCATTGATAGCTAGACGCACACTGGCATTGGTTTTGCGGGTGTCACCCAGAATAGTGATAATTTTACCTGGACGTGGAGCTGAGATATAGTCTGCTGCCTTGATTTCAGTTCCGTCTTCCAAAACAACGTCCTGACCGTTTTTAATTTTTCCAAAAAGTGGGCCAAATGGGACACCTGCCGCCTTGAGTTTTTCAGCATCCAGCGTTCCTTCCAAGTCCTTTTGCATGACACGATAGCCAACACAGAAAATAGTATGATCCAGCTCCTCTGCATACACAGTGAATTTATCGGTCTCAAGGATTTTTCCTAAAGAATCTTGGTCAAACTCATGAAAATGAATACGATAAGGCAGGCGCGAACCTGACACACGAAGGCTGGTTAAGACAAAGGACTTGATTCCTTGAGGTCCATAGATTTCCAAATCTGTCTGCTCTTCATTGGCCTGAAAAGCACGGCTAGAAAGGAAACCCGGTAATCCAAAGATGTGGTCTCCATGTAGGTGAGTAATAAAGATTTTGCTGACCTTACGTGGTCGAATTGTGGTTTCCAGAATGCGATTTTGCGTACCTTCTCCACAGTCAAAGAGCCAGACTTCGTTAATCTCATCCAAGAGTTTCAGGGCGAGACTGGAGACGTTGCGGGCTTTAGAGGGCTGACCTGCCCCCGTTCCTAAAAATTGAATATCCATTCGATACTTTCTAATTAATCAATATATAACATGGCTGTGCGGTTTTCCGATCGGAAATAGCGCTTGCCAGAAAAAGCAGTGGCTTCTTGCAATAAATCCTCTTGGCTGTAGCCTTTGAGACGCTTACGACCGTCAGCCAAGATTTCCAAATCAGTCAAAGCTGTAAGACTTTCCACGCTAACAATTTCCTCGTCCTCGACAGCCTTCATGTAAATCTTGCCAGACTCCTCAAAGACCAGCTGATGGGGAAAAATTTGCGCAATTTCAAAGAGCAAGTCATCTGAAATCTTCTCTTCATTCTCAGAGAAAATTCGACCCAGACCCTCACTCTCATAACAAAAACCAAAGGATTTACCAGACAGGTTAAGGCGAATAAAAGGCTTATTTTCTAGGGTGAAACTTGGCTCAGTATTGTAAAGATTCAGTTCTTGACTGAGTTCCGCAAAATAATCCGTCGCAGCCTCAGGACTCTTTTTCTGGTATAGCTCTGCAAAGTAAGCATTGACCACGCTGGGCGGAGGTGTGATCAGTACCAACTGCTCCTGCTCTGTCTTGCCAGCTAGAAGTTGATCCAGATAGACCTTATCCAGACTTGTATAGCCCCCATATTTTAGAGCCAACGTTTTAATATCAGTCATAAAATTCCTCTAACCTCCATTTGTTTTTCTCAGAAATGTAGCCTGTAATCACTTCGCCGTCTTCCTGATAATCACGTTCTTCCAGAATTGCAACACTTTCTAAATCATGAATCTTGTAGGACTTTGAAAAAGGCACTCGCAAGGTAAATCTCTCAAAAATCTCCTTGATTTTCTCTAAAAATAGTGCCTGCAAGTTCTCACGACTATCCTCAGACTTGGCAGAAATCAGGGAATAAGGCGTCTGAGTAGGTGTAAAATCCTCCACCAAATCCGCTTTATTATAAAGGGTCAGGCGAGGAATATCCTCCATGTCCAAGTCTTTCATAATGGAAAGAACTGTTTTTCATGCTCCTCGTGGTAAGGATTGCTGGCGTCGATAACATGAACCAGAAGGTCCACATGCTTGCTTTCCTCCAAGGTTGACTTAAAACTAGATACCAACTCTGTAGGCAAATCTTGGATAAAGCCAACTGTATCTGTCAAAGTTACTTGAAGATTGCCCCCCAGATGGATACTCTTAGTCGTCGCGTCCAGAGTCGCAAAGAGCTCGTCAGCCTCATACTGGGTCTTACTGGTCAAGGTGTTCATGATAGTTGATTTCCCAGCATTGGTATAACCAATCAAACCAATCTTAAAGGTGCTGGACTCCAGACGTTTTTCTCTGACAGTCGCCCGATTTTTCTCAACCACCTTGAGCTGACGCTCGATATCTGTGATTTGGTTGCGAACGCTACGACGGTTCAGCTCCAGCTGGCTTTCACCAGGTCCACGGGAACCAATTCCCCCTGCCTGACGGCTGAGCATAATTCCCTGACCAACCAAGCGGGGCAAGAGATATTTGAGCTGGGCTAGGTGGACTTGGAGTTTCCCTTCATGGCTTCGAGCCCGCATGGCAAAGATATCCAAAATCAACTGCATACGGTCAATGACCTTGACACCGAGAACTTCTTCTAGATTGACATTTTGCCGTGGAGTCAAGCGGTTGTTGACAATGACAGTGGTAATTTCTTCTGCATCCACCATGAGCGCAATTTCTTCTAACTTTCCAGAGCCAACAAAGGTCTTAGAATCATATTTTTCACGTTTTTGTCTGTAGCTATCTACAACGACTGCCCCTGCCGTTTTCGCTAAACTGGCCAATTCTTCCATGGAGAGGTCAAAATTGTCCATCCCCTGCAATTCCACACCAATCAGCAGAACCCGTTCCTCTTTTTTCTCCGTTTCAATCATCTAAAAACTCCTCTATCTGGCTTAAAATGCGGTCTTGCACACCAGCTTCTCCAATCTGATAAAAGGTGACCTGCATGCGATTACGGAACCAGGTCAACTGACGCTTGGCAAAACGACGGGTCGCCTGTTTGAGACTCTCACTAGCTTCCTCCAAAGTCTGCTCCCCACGGAAATATGGAAAAAGTTCCTTATAGCCAATTCCTTTAGCAGCCTGCACATCTGGATAATGGTCAAACAACCACTTGGCTTCGTCTAGAAGTCCAGCTTCAAACATCAGGTCCACTCGGTGATTGATACGTTCATATAATTGACTGCGTTCATCATCCAAGCAGATAATCAATGGTTCATACAAGGTCTCTTGATTTTCCAAATCCTGACCAAAATGGGCGATTTCCAAGGCACGCATAGCACGACGACGATTAAACTGGGGAATCTCAAGGCCAGCTTGCTCCACAAGATGAGCTAATTCCTCATCTGTATAAGGCTCCAAGCTAGCCCGATAGGCCAAATTTCCTCATGGGGAGTCTCCCCACCTAGGTGGTAGCCTTCAAGCAAGCTCTGGATATAAAGCCCAGTCCCACCGGCTATAATGGCTAGCTTGCCACGGCTGTGAATATCCTCAATAGCCATCTTAGCTTCTGAAACAAAATCAAAAGCCGAGTAAGACTCGGTTACCTCTCTAACATCGATTAAATGATGAGGAACAGCTGCCTGCTCTTCTGGACTAGCCTTGGCCGTCCCAATATCAAGTCCTCGATAGACTTGCTGGCTATCTCCACTAACCACTTCGCCATTAAAACGCTTGGCCACTTCAATGGCAAGGGCTGTTTTTCCAACAGCAGTCGGTCCAACAATCACAATTATTTTTGTTTTCATCTTTTTTCCTTGAAAAATTCCCATTTTTTCGTTACTATTATTATAACACAAAAAGGTCAGTCAGAAAAATGTGACCTCTTGAAGAGGCTGACTGATTGAGAATATAAAGGAGGAAGACTCATGGCTAAAGGATTCGCTAAAGGTCTTGTAACAGGTGTCGCAGGAACTGTCGCTGCACTTGCAGGCGCGGTATACGCATTTAAAAAGAAAGTAATCGAACCAGAAGAGCAAAAAGCAGCTTTCATCGAAGAAAACCGTAAAAAAGCAGCTCGCCGTCGCGTATCACGTTAAGAAACAAAAGAAGTTGGGATTCATTGTCTCAACTTCTTTTTCTATTCTTTTAAATAGCTAGATCAAACTTCAACTGTGGTTTGACAGGGTCATAATCCACCAACTCAAAATCCTCTGCTTTAATATCAAAGAAGTTGGTTTTATCAGGAACATTCAAGACCAAACGTGGTTGGCAGTTTGACGGCTCGCGACGGAGCAATTCCTGAGCTTGTTCAAATTGATTGTCATAGATATGGAGGTTGTTGATAAAGTAGAAGAACTTCCCAACCTTCCAGCCAAAATGCTTGGCAATCATCATTTGAAGAGCCACATACTGCATAGCGTTGATGTGGTGGGCCACCAGCATGTCATTCGAACGCTGGGTCAAGGTCGCATCCAGATAGATTTCCCCATCTACACGGCGGACATCAAACATGGTCTGAAAGGCGCATGGGAGCAGCCCATCGGTTTCTTCGAAAGCTTGGTAATCCCAGAGAGAGATAATATTGCGGCGGTTCCAAGGATTTGCTTCCAACTGTTTGAGAAGCTTATTGATGATGTCATGTTTCTTAACAACAGCACCATAGCGCTCACCAATAGTTCCTGTATCTCCCACTTCCCAGTCATTCCAGTAGTGGACATTGTACTTGTCATTGAGCACGTCTAAGCTATTGGACTGGTCTTGGTAAATCCAAAGGACTTCCTTGATGGCTGATTTGATGGCAATGGGACGCAAGGTTGTGATGGGGAATTCCCCTTTTGCCAAGTCATACTCTGCAAAGGCACCCGTTACATATTTAGAGTTGGCAATAGTCCCATCCTTGTACTTGGGACGGGCCTGCTCAGAAAGACACCGTCTTTGAGGATTCGTTCAATATTTTCTTTAAAAATCGTATCTGCTTTTGTCATTTACTCTCACCTCATTTATTTCCTAACTAGTATAGCATAAAAAAGAAAAGAGGAACATTACTAACTCTAGGTTAGCATTTTTCCTCTTTTATTATTTTATTGCAATACAAGTGAAGCTGCTCCGATAACCCCAGCGTCATTTCCTAGAGTTGCAAGAGCTAGTTTAGTAGATGTGCGTACTTGTGGGAAAGTATTTTCATCGTAGACTTTTTGAACACCTTGTAGAAGGAATTCTCCCGCAGCTGACACACCACCACCAATGACGATTGTTGATGGGTTTAGGATTGAACCAATGTTAGCACAAGCGATTCCCAAATAACGTGAGAAGTTACGGTAAACGATCAAGGCAAGGTCGTCTCCTTCTTTTGCAAGGTCAAAGACAGTCTTAGCAGTTACTTCTTCTCCGTTATCAATCAAGCGTTTCAAGGCTGCATCGCCTTCGTATTCATCGGCATAACGACGAGTCAAGTTGACAATCCCTGTTGCAGAAGCCACTGTCTCAAGGCAGCCTTTCTTACCGCAAGTACATGCGATTGGTTGGTCAAAGTCAACAGTGATGTGGCCAAGCTCACCTGCTGCACCAGCAACACCATGAAGCAATTTGCCTTCTGCGACGATACCGCCACCAACACCAGTACCAAGTGTCATAAAGACAACGTCTGGTTGGTTATCACCAGCACCCATCCAACGTTCACCAAGAGCTGCCACGTTGGCATCATTATCGATAAAGAAAGGAATGCCCAAGGCTTTTTCAATTTTTTCTTTAATCGGTTGAAGGGTTTTCCAGTTGAGGTTGTAGGCACCAATAACAGTCCCTTTTTCACGGTCAACCACACCTGGTGAACCCATTCCAATACCTTGGAAGTCCGCTGCTACCAATCCAAGCAAGTCCAAACGGTGTTGAATAGACTCAATCATATCATCTACGATATGACTTCCCTCATCCAAAATATTAGTCTTGATAGACCATTTTTCTTGGATTTCTCCTGCTGTTGTTAAGATTGCAAATTTGATAGAAGTTCCACCAAGGTCAATCCCAATAATCTTTTGACTCATCATATTCTCCTTTTTTATTATGAATTAATTGAAAATGCTTACAGATATAGTATAACAAAATTCAGTCATTTATGCAAAGGTTTGCATTCAGCTAATATAGATTTTTAATCTAGATAATCTCCACCATCAAAGCCATAATATTCCTCTAGTGTCAAACCACTTGCAGCAATGTCTTTGCTTCCTTCCCAATGTAACGTAAATGCCATTCCTCATGCATATAACCAGTTATACTTTCCTTACCACGAGGATATCGAACAACAAAACCATAGTCTGGCGCATGTTCTAATAACCATTGAGCAGCACTTGAATCTTCAACCAATTGACCATCTGTGCCAATCACATCAAAAGCAAGTCCTGTCTGATGTTCACTATATCCAGGACGGGCGGAATAACGATCCGCAGCAGTCTGTCCCTCTTGGTTCACATAACTTTGATACAATTGTGCTTGAGTTGCATAACTTCTAAATCCACTATAATTATCGCTAATAGCGTAGCCTTCTTCCTTCATCTGTGCAATCAGTTTTAAAAAGGCTGCTTTTGCAGTAGCATTTTCACCTGGATAGTAATCTTTAGACATAGGATAGTGTTTATTAGCAACTACAATTTCATCATACTTCCCTTGAAGGCTATAATAGGACCCTTTATTGCTTACTTTTGAATTAGCTTTCCACAAACCAGTGGTATCTACATAATAACGTCCACCATCAACCCATTCATTGACAGCCATTTTACCATTCGATTTTAAATAGTAATTTCCTTGCCATGTACTATAAGCATAAGATCCATCTGATTTCAAGTAATACCAGGCTTGGTAAGAAGAGTCATAAACCCATTCATTGATAGCCATTTTACCATCTGATTTCAAATAATAGTTCCCTTGCCATGCACTGTAAGCATAAGATCCATCTGATTTCAAGTAATACCAAGCTTGATAAGAATCATCATAAATCCATTCGCTCTGGGCCATTTCCCGTCTGCTTTCAGATAATAGCTTCCTTGCCAAGCATTTTTTACTGAATTTCCATTTTCATCAAAGTAATACCAAGCACCGTCATGCTTAACCCAACCACTTGTTGTTGCTGAACTTGTATCAGTTTGAGCCACAGTTGCTTGTTTTGCTTTAAAGGCACCCTTAGGGGCATTTTTCAATTCGCAAGCCACACCATCATGATCGCGATCTAACTTGGCAGAATAACCAGACTCTCCCTCGTGAATATCCGAGTATCCATTCGCCCAAGCCTCCTTACAGCTAGAAAAATGAATGTTTTCTTCTGCTAACACAGGCTGTGAAAACAAGGCTAAAACTGGCAAGGTAGCCAGACTCATTTTTAAAAATAGACGTTTGTTCATCTCTTTCTCCCATAATTATGATATCGAGTTCAATATTATTTTATCAAACTTATTTCAGCAATTCAAGGAAACTTCTGATCTTTTCTACAAACTCCTTTGGTTTAGCCTCATTCAAGACATGAGGTCCATCTGGTATAATCTGAAATTGAGATTCTGATATAAGTTTATGAAGACTTCTCATAGAACTAAGATTTGGTTTATCTTTGCTACCACAAATTAGTAAGGTTGGATAGGGGCAAATCCCTGCTATATCCGTTAAATCAAGTGTCTTCAACTCTTCAGAAACTCCGACCATAAGAGCCTTGTCTGCTCCCTGTTTTTCAAATACTCTTTTGGGAAGTAATTTAAATATCAGCAACTGAACATAAAATAGGATATTCCCTGATAATTTTAGCGGGCATCCTGACAGAACCAAAGATCGAAGATTTGGTAAATCGTAACTGGAAAGTTCTAGTGCCAGGGCAGCACCTAAGGACAATCCAATCAAAATAAAAGGTTCTGTCTCTTGAGCTAGGTGCTGATAAACTCTCTCCTTGATTTTTTGATAGCTGTTAACTTCAGAAGAAAATAACTCGATAGCCTCAGAAGGATAATCTGTCAGTAGATTCCGAACTTCTTTCCAAGACTCTGCTGACTGCCCTAAACCCTGTAAAATACCAGTTTCATCTAGTTCTCCTAAAAGCTTAACTCATACAAGCCTCTCACTGCATTACAGCCGTAAATAGCTTCTGCTTGGACTAAGTCTTTTAAGCTCAAAACTTTCTCTTCTACCTGTCCTGTTTCCAGCAAATGCTGACGATAAATTCCTGGCAAGATTCCAAGTCGGATAGGTGGCGTGTAAAGTTTCCCATCAATCTTCAGAACTAAATTTCCGATAGAGGTTTCAAGAAGTTCTCCTTTTACATTGTGGTAAATGATTTCCTGTTTCCCTAGAGTCAAGTGTGGTCTATGAGTCGTTTTGAAATAGGTAAAAGCTCGATGTAAATCAGCTTTCTGCAGGCAAAGTTTGGCCTTGCAAAAACTTGGACTAAGGGGTGTTAATACTTGGCGATCGACTTCTATCTCTCCAGACTTGCTAAGGCTGATTCGCAAGCGGTAATCTTGATTAGCATCACAAGTCTGACACTCTGCTTCAATCTTTGTCTCAAAATTTCTGGGTCAAAAGGAAAGGCAAAATATCGACTAGCTTTTCTCAGTCTTTCCAAATGTTGATCTTCAAACAGCAAGCACTTCTGGCTGATTTTCCCTGTAGTAATCAGCTGAAAACGAGCTTGTTTACGATAGAGAACAGCTGCCTTTTGATGAACCTCTCGGTATTCAGATTCCCAAGTGCTATCCCATGTAATACCGCCACCTACTCCATAGATGGCTTTTTCTTGATACAGTTGAATAGTTCGGATAGCAACATTAAAAATCCGTCGTCCATTTGGAAGCAAGAGACCAATCGTTCCACAGTAGACTCCGCGCGGTTGTGGCTCCAAGTCCTTGATAATCTCCATAGTCGCAATTTTCGGTGCACCCGTTATGGAACCACAAGGAAAGAGTGAGCGGAAAATTTCAACAAGGTACACATCCTCTCGCAACTGACTCTTGATAGTCGAAGTCATCTGCCAAACAGTTGAATACTGCTCCACTTGACACAGACGCTCCACATGCTCACTGCCCACTTCAGAAATACGGTTCATATCGTTGCGCAAGAGGTCCACAATCATCATATTTTCAGAGCGATTTTTGGGATCCTGCTCCAACCAGCTAGCCTGTTCTAAATCTTCTTGGTCAGTTACCCTACGCTGAGTCGTTCCCTTCATTGGTCGCGTCGTCAATTCACGGTCATTTTGCTCAAAAAAGAGTTCTGGACTCATGGAAATCACTGCCATCTCATCGTGTTCCACATAGGCATTATAGCCTGCCTCCTGCTCTACCACCATGCGATTGTAGATGGCAAACGGATTGGCAGACAAATCCTGCTTGAGTTGGACGGTGTAGTTGACCTGATAGGTGTCTCCCTGCCGCAAATGATGATGAATCTGGGCAATAGCCTTTCATAGTCTGCTGCAGATGTTACTTCCTGCCAATTTGAAGGCAAATCAACCTCATCATAAGTCAAAGGAATAGGGGAGGTCTCCACCTTATCGTGAACAGTAAAGTAAAGCAAATACTCTGCCAGTAAAGGCGCTTTATGAACTGCTAATTTCTCCTCAAAAGCAGGTGCAGCCTCGTAGCTGACATAGCCCACCACATAATAGCCCTGCTCTTGGTATCTTTCCACTTGTGCCAGCAAATCTGCCACTTCTACTACATTTCTCGTTTTCAACTCTTTTATAGGCTGGGTAAAGGTGTATCTCTCCCCCAAAGCCCTAAAATCAATCACTGTTTTTCTATGCATATCTTAAGTATAGCACAAAATAAGAAAACCCTCATCCGCAAAGCAGATGAGAGATTTCAATTATTTAAAGATTGAAGTTTTAAAGCTATTTGTTTGTTGAAGAAGTTTCTTGAAGATTTTCTCTTTAAGTGATACAGTATTATCAAATTTAACTGATCCATTTTTAAGAGTAGCTTTATCTTTTTCAACTGCTTCAGCAAATGCTTGTTTTAATTCATCGTAACTATTATAAGTTGTTCCATCGATTTCAACAGCATTAAATCCTGCTTTAGCCTTATCAACAACTTCTTTGAAGTATTCTTTCTTCCAATCTTCTAGAGTATTAAATTTACCATCAGAAACTTTCTTAATGATAAAGTCATCACCTAGAGTAGCATGACCAGCCTGTTTAGACTCATTTCAGCATGTTAGAAGCGTAGTTTAAGAAGCCTTTTTCATATCCAAAGTAACCCCACATACGGAAGGTGTTATGTTTGAATGACATAGATCCTGGAGCCCCTTCACTTGTATTACCACCATAGATACCAGCAGTGATAGGCACCGTTACATAGGCAGAGCCAAATCCAGTTGGGTCATAAGTACCATTACCAGGACCGTGTTTGGTCATGAAGTTCTTGTCTACTAGATCGTTAACAGAAGTTAAGTTATATTCTTTTTCTTCTGCATTCAAATCACGAACCTCATCGTATTGGTTCTTCGTATTAGCGTTACGTAATTTCTTAGCAACTTTCTTGAACCAAGCGTTGTTTAGTGCTTTATCGTGTTTATCAAGAACGGCTTCTCCTTCGAGGTAGTCAAGAAGCATGAGCGTATCATTGAAACCTTTCATGTAATGATCGATTTCAGCGCGAGATGTCAGATCGTTTGGATTAGTGTTATACCATTGGTTTCCGTCATTTGGACGTTCGTAAGCCATGTTCAATCCTAGTGCTTTAAAGTCACCGTTTGGACTTGTTTCAGCAGGTGATTGTAACATACCTTGTGCAAATGCCTCCAAATCAGTTCCTTCACGGTGTCTAGAACCACCTAAGTAAACCATACGGTCATTTACGTGAGTCGTTTCGTGAGTAAAGGCTGAGATACCGAAATCACTAATCATATCAGTAACCATGAAGAAGACTGAATCATCCTTATAAGGATTACCGTAGATACGAGCTACAGCTCCCATACGCCAGTCAGTAGCATGGTAACGACCTGTTGGTCCATACAATTCACGTACTGGCGCAACATCTTTACCACTAGCAGTATGTCCGTATTTATCTGTGCTGATTCCTTTATAGTTTGATTATCTAACACAGGAGTTGGAACCATGTTATTGCTCTTAAGCAGTTGATTACGAACTTTATCTAATGATAAGCGAGACCAGAAATCTAGGTAATTTTGTTGGCCCTTAGCAACTTTATCGATTTCAGCTTTGAATGCTTCGCGTTCTTCCGCAGTATTCTTACCGTATTTCTCAAATGAACTGTATGCCATTGTATTATATGTTGAGATTAAGAACATATGTGCATCTTTTAAGTTAAGAAGTGGTAAGATCATCTTACCGTGAACATCATTATTCAATCCTTCATAGGCTCTGTGTTTCTTATCAGCAAACTCAGGAGTTGTTGTCTTCGGTTCAACGATATATACATTATCTTTAGTTGCTTTTATAAACCAATCGTTTAAGTCTGTATCACTTGTGAAGAGACGCATATTATAGTCTAAGAAACTATTTAACTCGCCTATACCAATAACTCCACCGATCGTTTCGCGATAAGCTTCTAAAGTTCTATCACCTTTAATGTTACTTTCTTTAGAACCAACCTTAATCAAGAAGTCTAACACATTAACATTCTTACCGTAGAAATCAGGTTTGAATAGCATTAATTCTTTAATGTTAAAGTCATCGAATTTAACGCCGTAGTAACGATTTAGGTAAGATAATCCAAGAAGAACGGCAGCCTTATTGTCATCAATTTTCTTAATCAAGGCACGTTTTGCAGCTTCATCAGTGTTAAGCTGGTGATCTTCATTTTCTACTAACTTCGTAACAAATTGAGTAAGATTATCTTTAACGTACTTGAAGCTTTCTTCTAAGTACAAGTCCTTAATTGCATTGACTTTGTTGCCACCAGTTCTGCCCAAGTGTTGGTAAATCGGATCAGATTGCAATTCAACCGGACTTAACTTACTTTCAATAGCGCTGATTAAATCTGCACGATCTTTAACAACCATGTTTGGTGTGTAAACAACTTCACCAAGCTCAGCGACACTATATTCTTTCACTTGCTTAACTTTAGATTCTTTCGGTGAAATTGTAAAGATATCTTTTGTCTTATCTGCGTAGTGGACAAAAATGTGGTCAGCATCTGTAAGGTCTGTGACAAAGTCATTGCCTTTCATCGCCGTAACAGACAAGACTTCTTTAGTCATTAATGGACTATCAGCAGCTAATTTATTACCTTGATTTACAATCCATTCTTTATTGTAGAACGGTTGAAGTTTTTCGATGTTACGGTAAGCAAGCTCACGAGATGCATCGTAATCATCGATATTTTTGTATTGATTAGCTTTACTTACAATATTGTTCAGTTTGTCTTCAACAGGAAGTGTGCTTTCGAATTTATCAGCAGTGATTCCCATTTTAGCGATTAATTCATCAGCTTTTTCTTTAGTTATGCTAGGAATTTTTTTAGAATTATTATAAGTTGTTTTACCTTCACTTACACCCTCAACACTGAAGTTGCGCTTCGTTCTAGAGTATGTAAAGTAATCATCAGCATCAATATCAGAGTGACCAAAGACCATTTCACCAGTCTTAACTTTCATCATAGTGATGTTGTCTTCTATAGCACCTAGTGCCCAGTTAGTTCCTAGCAATCCACCAGACATAACTGCTTCTTTGAGTTCAATAGAGCCTTTGCTACAGAGTTTCGAAGAGTACCTTCTTTACCTAAAGTATTGTTGTTACCACCGTTTTGAGATGAATATACAATTCCGGCAGCTTTAGCTTTGTTACCTGTGATTTCAGCATCAACATAAGCTTTTTCTACAATACCCTTCCAGTTTTCACCGACGATACCTGTTAAATAACCACCTCGATTTCCAGCAGCGTGTACTTTACCGATAAATGCAACATTACTTAATTTTCCACTACCATCAATTTTATTGATAACACCAGATACATCATTATTACCAACAACGCTACCTGTTACTTTAATATTCTCTACAGTGGCATTATTTTTGATAACATTCGCTAGTGGTGCAATCCTATCAGTCCCTGACATGTCGATATTTACATTTTCAAGTAGTAAATCTTTTACCGTACCACCGACAATATCACCGAATAAAGGTCTGTTCATATTGCTAATGGTAAATTTATTACCGTCAGTGCTTGTTAATGTTCCTTTGAAAGCATTAGTAACATAAGATTTTCCTGCTGGTTTAACGTTAGCAGCATTGATATTGCTACCAAGCTTAAATGTGCCAGTCGGGTCTTTTTGCATAGCTTTTACAAGGTCGTCAAAGCTATAATATACATCACCTTCGTGTGTTTTTTGTTTTTCAAAATAATGAACATACTCTTCGCTAAGTGTGTTATCTGCATTACGTTGAACTAAGTCTGGTGCTTTGGCAGTGACTTTATATAAAGTTTTTCCGTCTTTTTCTACTTCTTCAATCTTGTCAACAGCAAGTCGTGTAACTTTGTTGTCGTGAGTTGTCACTCGTAGGTAAAGTGGAGCAACATCAGCTGGTTTTTCTGTCAGCAAACTAGTATCTATTTCGTTACCGTCAGCATCCACACTCATCAAGCTTGTTTCTTTGATATTTTTGATTTCAACTTTTTTGAAGTCAAGTCTTAGAGGTTCTTCCTTCAGAACTACTTCCTCATCGCCTTCACCACGGTCATAAACCATCTTAGTTTCAATCTTATAATCTTTGTAGTATTGCAAATCTGTCAGGCTAGCTGTCAAGTTGTCAGGTGAAACACTCAATGTTTTCACAATCTCATCACCTTTTTTCAGAGTTAGGGTGATAGATTTAATGGCTGCCTTGCTTGGATTTTCTAGACTGTATTTAACATCTGAAGTACGCTTCAAATCCTTAGGTTCAACTGCTGTGATGGTCAATACTGGTTTTTCAAAGCTCTTAGTACCACGTTTCAAAATTCGATCTTGAGGTGCCTCAATGACTTCCTCTGTAACTTTTGGAGCATCTTCTGTTTTAACTCCCTTAATGGTATTAAAGGTCTTAGTGATTTTTTTCTGACCTTCTTTACCTTCTTGAGCTACAACTTCTAAGCCTTTTTTCAGTTGATCATCTTCTTCAACTTTTTCCTTAAATGGAATCTTTTCAATACTTTCTTCTACCAGAGTTCCTTCAATTGGTTTTGTCCCACGACTTACCTGTTGGTTTACAGGTTCCTTGGTAACTTCTGTCCTAGTTGAAAGAACTTGGTCCGTTTTAACACCTTCTACTGTTTTATAAGTTGTTTTAGTAACTTGACTACCTTTTTCACCATTTCTTACGACAGTTTCTTCATCTGTATACTTGGTTGGATCCTCTGTCGTTTCAGTTTTGTAATCTAAGTCTGTGGTCGATGTTTCAACAAGGGTTCCCTCAGTTACTTTGTACTCAGGTAACTGATCTTGTACAAGGGCTTGGCCAGTTTTAACTTCCTCTTGGGTACCTTTTGCTTCAACTGGAGCCTCTGGCAATTCTGGCTGTGTTAGAGCTTGGCCTTCTTTGCCTTCCTCTTGGGTTCCTTTAGACTCTACTTTAGCCTCTGGCAGTTCGGGTTGAGTTAAGGATTGACCTTCCTTACCTACCTCTTGAGTTCCTTTAGACTCTACTTTAGCCTCTGGTAGTTCCGGTTGTGTTAGTGCTTGACCTTCCTTACCTACCTCTTGAGTTCCTTTAGACTCTACTTTAGCCTCTGGTAATTCCGGTTGCGTTAAAGCTTGACCTTCCTTACCTGCCTCTTGAGTTCCTTTAGACTCTACTATAGCTTCTGGTAGTTTCGGTTGTGTTAGTGCTTGACCTTCTTTGCCTGCCTCTTGGGTTCCTTTAGCTACTTGGTGGCTTGGTTCAGCTTGTGGTACTGGAGTTGGAGCAGGTTGCACCTCTTTCTTAGTTCCGACTGCAATGACTTGCGACACAGGATTTTGAACAACTTGGTCTTCAATGACTTCTCTAACTTCTTGACCATTGACCATTGAAACTTTGGTTACAATTCGACGCTGACCATTTACTCCGGCTGTGACGATACGAGTCTGTCCTTCTGCTAGATTCGCATCTGGACTTGTGACTGTTTCAAACGGAATCTCTACCAAGCTCTCTTCCAGTCTTGTCTGAGGATTCGCAGAAACTGGTTTTTCTTCAACAGCAGGGGCAACTGGATTCTCGACGACAGATTTCTCAACGACAGGTTCAGGAGTGACAGCAGGTCTTTCTTGAACGACTTCTGTTTTCTCGATTTCATTTGCATTTTGCTTTTCTACTGGCAACTGAGACTTCTCAGCTGAAGCTGGTCTTGATGGATGGAGTTCTGCTTCCTTGAAGTATCCGATGTATTCATAGCCATCAATGTGGATAATCCCTTCAGCCAAACCTTCATGTGTAGAGGCTGAAATAGTTTGGTTATAAGAAAGTAATTCTTTATTTTCAAATGCAAATGTCCCGTAAGGCACAAAGGTGCTAGCTCCTAAAGAACCAATCAAGAGAACACCTAGAACCTCTTTGCGACCTTTTTTGGACACCAAAAAGACTGCTAGTGAGGCCGTTGCCAAACCAAGACCTGCCAAGGCTAGTTCCTTACTTCCTGTGTATGGAAGTTGTTGACTGTTAGTTGCCTTCTTACGATAAACTACATAAAGAATATCATCATCTTGAAATTCTGTAGGAACCTCATGGTGAATCAGGGCTTTTTCAGACTCGGTCAATTCCTGCTCCGCCAAATAACGGTAATGAACACTATGAGCACTGCCAACTTCATTGGCTTGAACCTTATCTACTGAAAGGGCACTGGCTCCAAAAAGGAAGGCTCCGATGGCTACAGGACCTACCCCAACAGTTAGCTTACGAATTGAATATTTTGTGATTTTTTCTAGTTGCTGTTTTGTTTTTCTCATTTTCACGACTTTCTAATAGAATCTTGTGGATAATGCGCACGCGCACCTCCAATTAATTTTGGACGACTAGCCAGCGCCGTTACGTGGGCATGGCCAATCTCTCTCAAAAGAGGGCGAATCGGAACCTGAACATGCTTGATATGCATGCCAATTGCAGTGTCTCCGATATCCAAGCCAGCATGAGCCTTGATAAATTCAATCTCAACTGGATCCTTCATAAACTTGAAGGCTGCCAACTGACCTGAACCTCCTGCATGGAGAGTAGGAAGGACACTGACGATTTCCAGACCAAACTGCTCTGCCAACTGACGCTCAACAACGAGAGCCCGATTAACATGTTCACAGCCTTGAACAGCTAGATGAATTCCTTTTTCTTCTAGGATATCTAGGATGGTCTTCACAATGATTTCGCCAATTTCTTGGCTGGATTCCTTGCCAATCTGACCACCTATCACTTCACTAGAAGAAAGACCCAAAACAAAGATGGATCCTTGCTTCAAATTGGCCTTTTCCAATACATCTTCTACAATCTGGCTTGTCTCTCTTTGAATGTCTTTTTCCTTCATACTTGATACCTCTTTTGTCACTATCTATCATATCGTTTTTTCTTGTTTTTAGCAAGATAGACAACCTGAAAATCTTACTCCAACCTGCATAAAACTCCCAGAATTGACTGGGAGTTAGTTAGGTTCTATTCTATTTATGTATATTTCAACTGTCGTACCCTTTAAAGTGGCAGAATCGATCTTCATCTGGTAATTGTCTCCAAAATGAAGTTTGAGCCGTTGGTCAACATTTTGCAGACCAACTCCTCCTCGTTTGAGTTGACTTTGACTACTATCAGAAGCATCTTGGAAGCCAATTCCATCATCCTCAATACGGATGACCAATCCTGAATCCTGTTTCTTGACAGAAAGTTTAATATGTCCCTGACCTTCCTTTTCTTTAATGCCATGGTAAAGAGCATTTTCTACAAGGGGTTGCAACACTAACTTAGGCAAGACGAGCTTATCAAAGGCAGGATTTTCATTAATTTCATACTCCAGCTTATCTCCATAACGTTGTTTCTGGATAAAGAGATACTGGCGGACATGATTGATTTCATCAGACAGACAAATCAAATCCTTCCCCTGATTGAGCGCCAAGCGGAAATAGGTTGCCAAGGACTTGGTCACCTGAACCACTCGCTGACTATCCTGAAATTCAGCCATCCAGATGATGGTGTCCAAAGTGTTATAGAGGAAATGCGGATTAATCTGGCTGGACAGTGCTTGAAGTTCATACTGACGGGTCGTTTCCTCCTGGCTACGAATATCTATCATCAACTGATCAATCTGATCCAACATGGCATTGAACTGGCGAGTCACCTCTCTCAGTTCATAAGCACCCGCTTCCTTGGCACGAAGATTTTGAGCACCAGAAGCAATTTCCAGCATGGTTTCTCTCAAATCCTTCAAAGGGGCAATCCAGCGCTTGAGACTGAACCACACCAAGCAGAGACAGGCAAGAAGTGATGTGACACTAGCCCCAAGTAAGGTCCACAAGAGTTGACTCCGAACCTGGTCTAACTTTTCCAGTGATGACACACCAAGCACCGTCCAATCAGTTCCTGCAATCTTTTCCTGACTGACGTAGGATTGGTGGTCGAGCGTATAGCCCTGCCCTGTCTCAATGTAGGGTTTCATGGCTTCCATTTCACTAGCTGAGCTATAGACTGTGTGTTTAGGATGGTAAACAAATTCATGGTTTTCATTGATGATAAAGGCAAAGCCCTGCTGACCCAACTGGAGTTGATTGAGATAGGCTTCCAGAGTTTCATAGGAAATATCCAAGCGAAGAACGCCCAGATCGGCTCCCTTTGCATCAAGAAGTTCCTGAGTGACAGAAATAACCCATTGACTATCTGATTTATGAGCTGGGGTCAAAACTGGCTTAGCTCCCTGATGAATAGCATTTTGATACCAATCCTCAGCCATCATATCTGAAGATGTTTTCATCTGTACAGTGTCATCTGTAGAAATGACCTGACCAGACTTGGTTACCAGCACAACAGCTTTCAAGTCCTGATCCGCCTTCAAGATGGTCAAAAACAGATCTCGAATTCCCTTTACTCTGTCTTGACTGGGATTCTCAGCATAGGCTAGAACATCTGTCTGCTGGGTCAAACTAGTCGAGGTGGTTTCTAATTTTTTGATATAAGATTGGATAAAGTGGCTAGTTTGGCTGATAGTCGTCTGGCTATTGCCCTCAATGCTAGCCTCAATGGCTGAAGAACTAGATTGATAGTAGAAAGTTCCAACCAGAGCTAGGAGAATGAGAAAGACCAGAAAGATGGAAATAACCATTCTAACTAGAAGAGACGAACGCTTCATCGACCTTCTCCCTTCTTAAACTGACGAGGTGTCACACCCGCAATCTGTTTAAAACGTTGGGTAAAGTAGTTCATATCTTCAAAGCCAACCTTCTCTGCAATCTCGTAAATCTTCAGATCTGTAGTTAAAAGTAAGAGCTTGGCTTGTTTGACACGTTCTCTCACCAGGTAATCCTGAAAAGGCAGGCCCAACTCTTTCTTAATCAAAGAACTCAGATAAGTCGGGCTAAATCCCAAGTCACTGGCTAAAGACTTTAAGCTAAATTGGCTATCAGCTAGATGAGACTGGATTTTCTGAGCTATGTTTCCTTCAAACTTATCGGTCAGTAAATCTTGTAACTGCTCTTCTTTCTCTTCCCTATCCAACTTTTGCTTGATTTTCCCCAACATTTCCTCAATATCCTGACGAGAAAAGGGTTTGAGCAGGTAGTCATCCACACCGAGTTTGACAGCAGACAAGGCATAATCAAAATCATCGTAGCCTGTCAAAAAAACTAGATGAACCTGAGGATAGGTTTCTCGGACCAGACTGGCTAACTGGATACCATTTAGCTGAGGCATGTTGATATCGGTTAAAATGATATCTGGCACCTGCTTTTGAATCAGCTCCCAAGCCTGTCTTCCATTTTCAGCCTGACCGATGATTTCCATATCGTAGGCTGCTACATTAACCAGTTTGGTCAAGCCTTGTCTTACCAGATATTCATCTTCTACAATTAAGATTGTATAGGTCATGCTTCTCTCCTTTATCACTTACTAGTATCAGTATAGCAAAATTCTCCTCTAACTGCTTAGGAAAGCCCTCTTAATCGACATAATCTAGTAAATAAGCGTAGCCTTTTTCTTCCATTTGGTTTTTAGGAATAAAGCGGATGGAGAGACTATTGATACAGTAGCGCAAGCCACCCTTGTCCTGTGGGCCGTCCGTAAAAACATGGCCAAGGTGAGAATCTCCCACTCGGCTCCGCACTTCCATGCGTGTCATATTGTAGGACTTATCTTCTTTGTAAGTAGCAACATCTGGACTGATTGGCTGGGTGAAACTAGGCCAACCACAACCAGACTCAAACTTGTCCTTTGATGAAAAGAGAGGTTCGCCAGTTGACACATCCACATAGATACCAGATTCAAATTTATCCCAGTAGCGGTTTGAGAAAGCCCGTTCTGTTTGATTTTTCTGGGTAACTGCATACTCCTCAGGTGACAGGGTCTTTTTCAATTCTTCATCACTTGGTTTGGGATATTTGCTGGCATCGATGACGGGGTAGGCCGCCTGATTGACATTGATATGGCAGTAGCCATTTGGATTTTTCTTGAGATAGTCTTGGTGGTAATCCTCTGCTACTACAAAATTCTTCAAGTTTTCCTTTTCAACTGCTAGAGGTTGATCGTATTTCTTAGCTACCTCATCAAAGACTTGGTTAATCACCTCTAAATCCTTGTCATCTGTGTAATAAACACCGGTACGGTACTGGGTTCCCACATCATTTCCTTGTTTATTTTTGCTGGTTGGATTGATAATGCGGAAATAATGAAGCAGGATTTCCTTGAGGGAAATTTGCTTGGCATCATAAGTAACATGGACAGTCTCCGCATGACCTGTTTGGTTAATCAATTCGTACTTGGTTGTTTCCCCTCTACCATTTGCATAGCCTGAAACGGCATCTGTCACTCCAGGCACGCGTGAGAAATATTCCTCCACTCCCCAGAAACATCCCCCAGCTAGATAAATTTCATGCAAGTCTGCATCTTTACTCACTTCTGTTTTTTTCACTGTTTCCTCCTTGGCTAACTGCCGCTTTCTCAATTTGCGAGCTATCTGTCTGCCCTGCATTTCGCATCAATAGAAAATAGAAACCGCTTATGGCTAGGAAAAAAATCCCTGCCAAAACAAACAATTTTACTTTATCATTCATGGCCTTTCTCTACTCCATTTCTTTCAATGTCTTTAAAATCATATCCTTATCCATAAAACCTGGTTGCGTTTTGACCAGCTTGCCTTCCTTGTCTATAAAGGCTTGAGTTGGGTAAGAACGGACACCATAACTTTCCAACAGTTTTCCTGATGAGTCAATTAGAACTGGGAAATTTTTATAATCCAAGCCCTTGTACCAGTTCTTAAAGTCAGCTTCTGCTTGTTCCCCCTTATGTCCTGGTGACACTACCGTCAAGACCACATAATCATCACCAGCATCTTTAGCGATTTCATCCGTATCTGGAAGACTAGCTAGACAGATGGAACACCAAGACGCCCAGAATTTAAGATAGACTTTCTTGCCCTTGTAATCAGACAAGCGATAGGTCTTGCCATCTACTCCCGTCAGTTCAAAATCAGCAACCGCCTGACCTTTAGTCGCAGTTTGTGAACTGACTTGTTCTGTTTTGGTTTGCTCCTTCATAGTAGATTCGTCTGACATATTTTTAGCAGAACAAGCTGTCAAGCAACAGATTGAGCCTACTCCAAGGAGACATGTTTGCCATTTTTTCATTTCTTCTTCCTCTCTATTCAAATAATGTAGTCAAAATGGAAGCATTTCCCAAAAGCACCAAGATTCCCATCACGATAATGAGGAAACCACCTACTTTTTTGAGGGTTCCGAGGTAGGGATGAAGTTTTCGGAAATGTTTCAAAACATAGCTGGAGGCAAGAGCTAGAACCAAAAATGGTAGCGCTAGACCCAGCATATAGATTAACATGAGACCAGCTCCCTGCCAAGCACCTGAACCACCTGAAGCCGCCAAGGCTAAAACAGAGGCCAGAACCGGTCCCACACATGGCGTCCAAGCAAAACTAAAGGTCAAGCCCAGTAAAAATGCCTGACTATAGCCCTTACCCTTTTGCACCTGTCTCTTTAATTGTAGCCTTCTTTCCTTGTAAAGTCCTTGAAAATGTAAGACTTCCATCTGGTGTAAGCCCAAGAGAATGATAACCGCACCCATCACATACTGAAACCAAGAAGCATACAGCAAATTGCCTAAAAAACCAGCTCCATAACCCAGCAAGATAAAAATAAAGGAAATCCCCGCTATAAAGGCCAAAGTTCTCAATAGACTAACAAGTGAGATTGAAAATTTGCCACTAGAAGCCTGAGCACCATCTTTGTCATCCAACAAGACCCCTGCATAAACCGGTAACAAGGGTAAGATACAAGGAGAAAAGAAGGAAAGAATTCCAGCAAGAAAAACACTGATAAAAAAGATAATATTATCCATTGCCTTCCTCCATTCTTTGATTTGATAGGACTATTATAGTCCTAAAACTCCAGAAAAAACAGGGATAATGATAGGGAAAAATAGGAATTTAATCAGGTTATACTTCAAATAAATCAAAAAAACATGAGTAAAAGGATAAGCTATCTTAGTTTTTTTGAGCCAACATTTAGTAAATTAAAAAACAGATTCTTCCATCTATCGCGGAAAAATCTGTCATTGATTTACTGATTTACAAAAACTCCAACCACGGTTTACGAACCTTATCTTTGCTGGTTCCTCTGTATTTTTTAGTTCTAAGAACCCCATTTTGACCATTATTGGTAATAGTCTTACAACAAGGCCTCAAACTCAGCAACGGTCATTCCCAATTGCTGGCTGGCAACCTCAGGTGTTAGAAGACCTTGGCGAACTAGATTTACTAAACCTACTTTTAACCCCTCTTTGATACCCTCTGCACGGCCACGTTCTAAGCCTTTTTCTTCAGCTTGCTCCAAGGCATAGTCATGAGCCAATAATGCTTGTTCTTCTCGCATACGTAGTTGACTAAACATTTTCCTGTCCTCCTCGGACCAGCTCTTGTAGTCCAGCAGTTGGTCTGCTTGGCTGATGGCTCGCTCAGGTTGCTGGGTAAAGGGTTTATTCCCGAAAAACTCCAACCACGGTTTGCGAACCTCGTCTTTGCTGGTTTCTCTGTATTTTCTTAATTCCAAGAACGCCATCTTGACTAGATAGTTTTCTTGACCGTTATTTGTGATGGTTAAGACATCACCTGTCGTGTCTTCGCGCATACTAAAACTGTGAAAGGCTAAATCATCTTGGAAGTAATTACTATCTACGATAGCAATAGCATAAACAGGTGCGATGTGTTTGTAACTCTGGTGTGTATTACCTTCTCGTTGACGAATTTTTTCTAGGTTTTGATTAACCTGACTGCACAGGTAAGCCCACAGACGATTGATGAAAAAATTCTGATGATGCACCTGAATCTCAATGATTACTTGTGTCCCATTGTCTAACTCTGCTAAAACGTCTATACTAGTGTAAAAATCCTGAGCCGAGTACGGTAGGGAAGGCAAGACATGAATGTTACTCCCCTCCAAAATGGTTACATTTTTGGCTGGTAAATCCAACATATCACGGATAAATTGACAAGTGATTTCTGGATTGCTAAAAATCTTCTTAGCAACCAAATCGTTGGTCGGGCTGATGCCCGGATGTCTGAGAATCATTCTTTCTCTCCTTTCATTATAGCACATTTTTTAATCTAGGATTACTAGATTCACTGCTACTATCTATTTATTCGGAAAAGAAAGGATAAATGAAATAGTATATAAAAAATAAGAACAACGGATAATCGATAAATGTTAAGCTTATCTATTCTCCTTACTTATCTGATAATAAATAAGATCCGCAAGATAGCCTTTTCTCTCTACACCATTAACAATGGTTTGTAGATAGGACATTCCAGCCTTTTCCATGACACGACCTGAAGCTGGGTTGAGACTGGCATAACGTGCTCTGACTTTTTTAAAGCCTGCTGGAGTAAAACAAAAGTCCAAGACAGCTTTCAAAGCCTCTGTCATCATACCTCCGCCCCAATAATTTTTTCCTAAAATATAGCCAACTTCACAACTTGAATCTTCCTCGTGTATTTCAAGAATGCTGATATCCCCAACCACTTGTTCTGGATTTTCTTTGAGGCAAATGGCCCATTTGTAATAGTTGGGATTAGCATAGGAAACAACCCAATTTCGAATCGAGTTTCGAGTCACATCAACATCAGGATGAGGATCCCAAGTGACATAGGTCAGATTCTCAGCGGATGAAGCCCAATTCTGAAACATGGTTTCTGCATCACTTTCCACAAATCTTCGTAAGATTAAACGATCTGTCTGTAATATTTGCGTACCGATTGCTTTCATGACGCTACCTCGCTTTCTGATAGATGATTCTATGTCCAATCTCAATTTAAATTTATTTTGCTTTTGAATTTCAAAGTAATAAGCGAAAAAGGTCCACTGGACCTTCTCTCACTTTCTTATTTCAATGTGAGAGGCTGAAAACCTCCACTGGAGGTTTTTCTTGCTTTTTAATTTCAGGGCAAGAAGCTAAAAAGGTCTCCCGGACCTTCCTCGTTCTCCTATTTTTAGACTCGGGCTGAAAATCTCCACCGGAGATTTTCACTCCCAAAAGTCATCAAATACGGTGATGGGTAGGTGGCGTTTGTGTTGGCCTTTGTGCCACCAGTTTTCGATTCTTGATTGGGCTTCTGGGCTGATTGTTTTGCCTTCTAGGTAGTTGTCAAGCTCTTCATAAGTGACTCCGAGGGCTACTTCGTCAGCTAGGCCTGGTTTGTCTTCTTCTAGGTCTGCTGTTGGGATTTTTCATAAAGGGCTGGGTCTGCACCAAGTTCCTTCAATAGTTGTTTTCCTTGGCGTTTATTGAGGCGGAACAGGGGTAAAATATCCGCACCACCGTCACCAAACTTGGTAAAGAAACCTGTGATATTTTCCGCAGCATGGTCTGTTCCAATGACCGCTCCTCTATGGGAACCAGCAAGGGCATACTGAGCAATCATACGGCAACGTGCCTTGATATTTCCCTTGTTGAAGTCTGAAACAGGGCTTCCTGTCGCTTCAACTGCAGCTGTCATAGCATCAGCTGATTCCTTGATATTAACTACCAAGCTGACATCTGGCTGGATGAAGGCAAGGGCTTTTTGAGCGTCTGCTTCATCAGCTTGCACTCCATAAGGTAGGCGGACAGCGATAAATTTGTAACTGTCATCTCCCGTTTCTGCTCGCAGTTCTTCCATAGCTAATTGGGCCAATCGACCTGCTAAGGTTGAGTCTTGCCCTCCAGAAATCCCTAGTACAAAGGTTTTAAGAAAGGGATGTTTTTTCAGGTATCTTTTTAAGAAATCAATGGAACGACGAATTTCTTCCTGGGCATCAATCACGGGTTTGACACCCAGTTCTTGGATAATCGTTTCTTGCAAACTCATTCTTCTTCTCCTTCACCGAGGGCTTCCTTACGCATTTTGTCAATCAAGTCCATCTTATCTTGCCATACATCACGCGCCAAATCCACTGGATAATGCTGAGGATTGAGCACGCGCTTGTACTCATCCCAAAGCTTGTCGAATTCCTTACGGGCATAATCCTGAATCTCAGTCAAGCTAGGCAGGTTGTAAATCAATTTTCCGTCTTTAAAGATATCCACCAAGAGAGGAACAGCATCAAAATTACGAACAGTCTTCTTGATGTAGGTATAAGTCGGATGGAACATCTTGATTTCCGTCATGCTGGCAACATCTACGCCATCATAAGTGATATAGTCTCCTTCTGACTTGCCTTTTTCACGACTGGTAATGCGCCACACCTGCTTCTTACCTGGCGTAGACACTTTTTCAGCATTATTTGACAGCTTAATCGTATTGCGCATGTTCCCATTTTCATCTTCGATTGCAACAATCTTGTAAACTGCCCCAAGAGCTGGCTGGTCATAGGCTGTAATCAGCTTGGTTCCCACACCCCAGACATCAATCTTGGCCTTTTGCATCTTGAGGTTGAGAATGGTATTTTCGTCCAAATCATTAGAAGCATAAATCTTAGCCTCTGTAAATCCAGCCTCGTCCAGTTGCTGACGGACTTTCTTAGAAATGTAGGCAATATCCCCAGAGTCAATCCGCACACCCATAAAGTTAATCTTGTCGCCTAGCTCACGCGCCACCTGAATGGCAGCTGGTACCCCAATGCGAAGGGTGTCATAGGTATCCACAAGAAAGACACAATTTTTGTGGGTCGCAGCATAAGCCTTGAAAGCTTCATAGTCATTTCCATAAACCTGTACCAAGGCATGGGCGTGAGTCCCCAGGACAGGAATGTCAAAGAGCTTACCAGCACGCACGTTGCTGGTTCCATTGGCGCCACCAATCACCGCTGCGCGTGTTCCCCAGATAGCCGCATCCATTTCTTGCGCCCGACGTGTCCCAAACTCCATCAAAGGTTCATCTTCAATGACTGAACGAATACGAGCTGCCTTAGTCGCCACCAAGGTCTGGTAGTTGACGATGTTCAAAAGAGCCGTTTCGACCAACTGACATTGGGCTAGAGGGCCTCCACCTGCACAATCGGTTCATTGGCAAAAACCAAGTCCCCTTCTTGGGCAGAACGAACGGTCAACTCCAACTTGAAATTGCGGAGGTAATCCAAGAATGCCCCATGATAGCCCAGTGATTCCAAATAGGCAATATCACTATCTGAAAAACGCAAGTCTTCAAGATAACTCACAATTCTTTCCAAACCTGCAAAAACCGCATAGCCATTCTTAAAAGGTTGTTGGCGGAAATACACCTCAAAGACCGCCTTTTTATTGTGAATCCCTTGGTCAAAGTAAACCTGCATCATGTTGATCTGGTACAAGTCCGTGTGCAATGTTAAACTATCATCTGGATACATACTTTTCCTACTTCCTTAGCTAGAAACCCATGAAAATTTTCAAGAACTTTCATGCATTCCAATAAATTAGTACTATTATAACACATTTTATCTGTATTGAGAAAAGAGTAACAAGCTATTCTCCACTCTCCAGTTCATCCATATCTTGTTCAAACTTTTTCTGAGCCCATTCGCCATAGCTCTTAAGACCAAGATTGCCAATAAAGACCCAGGGAAGGTAAATGACATAAGTAATTGCCCAAGCAGACAGGTATTTAACGTTCAAAGGATTGTGCTGATAAATTTCTATGTTAAATTGATAATTCTGTAACATCAAAAGAGCCGTAATAGCCAAGGTTAGGAAAAAACAACCCAAAATCGTAAAATGAAAACGACTATAATAGGTCACTCCCAGATAACGGGCACGATTGAAAAAGAAGAAAATTCCTACTATCAGAGTATACACTAGAAAATTCGGATTAAAAAGAGATGGAGCTAATACAGCCACCAAATAGCTTAGAAGCGCCAGCCCAATGAAGAGGGAAAAGGATTCTGCCCCAGCTTTATTGATTAATTGTTCTTCTCTTTCGTCAAGTAATTGATAATGAATGAATTTATTTACCATCTTCTTCCTCCCAAACTTGCTGATTTCTGCGATTCAAGTATAGGATAACTCTATCCATAGAAAAACTCCCAACGAGATAGATGATAACTGCTAGAACCACTTTTAGGGAGTACTTCCAAGTCAATAGATTGACCAGTTCCTCGCGATTGCCAACGATATCAATCAATAAAATCACTATAGAAAATCCCAAAGCAGATAAAATTCTTTCTTTTCCAGTATTCTCAACAATATCTCGAATGTCAATTTCAACATACATGCGGCGAATAATGGCATACAAACCGACTCCAATCAATAAAAGTAATTCTGGTAAATAGGACAAAAGTGTTAAATTGAAAATATAAACTTTGGCAAAAATTTCCAGTGCCAAAAATAGGTACATACCCAAGAGAATTTCTCCTGAAATGTTTCCGTCCAATTTTTCCGTACGTTCATCTTTAATCACAAGTTTCTTTCTATTTTTCATCTTCTTCCTCCCAAAATAATTGATCCAAAGTTTTGCCTAAGCATCTGCAAATGGACTGGCAGAGCGAAAGACTGGGATTGTATTTCCCAGCTTCAATCAGACCTATAGTCTGCCTAGTAACACCTACAGCTTCTGCCAAATCCCCTTGTGTTAAATCACGCTCCACCCGAGCTAATTTTAATTTTAAATTTTTAGTCACTAGCGTCCTCCTTCAACATTTTAAAAAGTTGCGCTTCTTTTAAAAATATTATACCATATATCTAACTTAATGCAATATATAAATGTCATTTTGTAATATTTTATTAACAAAAAACTCTCTATCACCTTACATGATAAAGAGTATTCGTTCTTTTTTCTACTTAGCTTATCTCCTCTTCAAAGGAAAGAAGTCTAGGTCACAAATCCTTTTGGTAATAATATCTTTGCCCAATGTAGGGATAGTCTTGCAAAGCAAAGACTTCCTTGTAGCTATGACTTTTATAAAAATCTGGAGCTTGAAACTGGTAAGTATTGACAAAAGCAAATCGACAGTTTCGATTCTTAGCTTCAGTTTCTGCTTGCTGCAATAGGTTTGAACCGATTCCTTGCCCTCTCAGTTCCTCTTTTACAAATAAATACTCGATTTCTAGCCAATTTCCAAAAGTCTCTGCTATCAAACCTGCCAGGAGATTGCCCTTTTCATCTTCGACATAAAGATTCAGTGGCTCACTTTCAGCCTCTTCTCTTTTTGAACGATTATAAGCACGAATCAGATTCCCTATTTCTTGTGATTTATGGGATTCCTTATTTTCCAATCTAAAGTACATCTAAACCTCCTCAAATACTGTTACAGCTTGATTATAGTCTTATTTCAATAGACTGTCAAACTAGCAAAAACTCACCAACCCGAGTTGATGAGTTTTAAATTTAATACTATCACTGCTTATATTCTTTTAATTTATAATTCGATAAATAAGACTTCAATCCTTCTAAATCTGCCGTAGTATTAAACTGGGCTTTCTCTAGCTTATCCATATCTACACTGCCATCTTTTTTGACTCCTGCAGCATAACTATAGTCTTTATAATGAGTATCTTTAGAACCATCAGACTTGGTTTCCGTAACTTTATAGATGATACTTATAACAATTACATTCTCATAAGCACTGTCACTTGATGAAAATATTCCTAAGTAAGTTCCTTGAGGTTCTAAGGTATAAGAAGATGAGGAGCTATTCTTGTTTTCAGACTTACTGTAGTCATCAATTTTCTTAAGAATATCCTTTAATCCCTTAATCTCACTGACTTCTTTCAGGCCAGAAACTGGAACTTCAAAACTCTTTTCGGCGGGTACTTTCCCTTCTTTTTTCAATTTATTCAAATAGTAGTCACGAACCACAAGTTTGATGTTATCGCCATTTTTCAAATCATTGGCATCAGAATTACCATCAATAGTGAAGATATCTTCCTCATCTTTTGTTTTAGGAATAGAAACTTGACCATAGCCATTAAAGCCTTCAAAACTTACAGGAGTCAGTTTCAAGAGGTCTTCTTTTGAAACTTTTTCATATTCCTTCAGTGTTTCAACCTTAAATGTTTTCTTTTCAGCTTTAACAGGTGAATTTTGCGAAGTTGTTGTGACTGTAAAAGTGACTTCATCTCCGTTTTTTAACTCACTTTTCTTATCAAACTCATAACGAACACTGTTAATCATAGCCTTAGCTAGGGCAGCTTTTGAGGCTAATTGCGGATTGGTTGCCAAAGTCGATAGGGCTACAGGATCATTCTGAGCAAGGGCCTGAGCTTGTTCCTTGTTAAATCCAGCTTTTTTGTAGGATAGTTCCTTAACCATAGCCGCAATCACTTCTTCATTATAAGTCAAAGTCCCTGACTCTGAATACCCTGAAAATTCCACCCTGACTTCTTTTGCTAAACTTTTAGGTTGTCCTTGATAAAAGTTATAGCCTACAAAAGCGATAATAGCAAGTCCAACAGCAATCAACATACCAAGAGTTTCCTTACGTCGTGTCTCAATGAGTTGTTTTACCTTATCCACAAATACTGGCTGACTTGAGACAGGAGCTACAGGATTACTATTCCCACTTTCCTGCTGGACGCTTGCCTCTTGTTCCGAAACTTCTGTATCATTTGAAGTCTCTTCATGTACCTTATCTTCCAACTCTTCCACTTAAGATCTCCTTTATTTTTCGAATGTTAGAACGAAATTATTTGATCCATTTACCAGATCCATCTACACGATAACCATCTGGTGTACGTTCGCTAACAGCCATCTTACCATTTGATTTAAGGTAATAATCTCCTACCCATTTGTTACGAGCGTAGCTACCTTCTGATGTCAGATAATAATAAGCTTTGTAATCATTGTCATAAATCCACTCGTTCTTAGCCATCTTTCCATTTGATTTGAGGTAATAACTTCCTGACCAAGCATTACGCGCATAGCTTCCTTCTGATGTCAAGTAATAGTAAGATCCGTAATTAGAATCATAAATCCATTCACTTTTAGCCATGTAGCCACCTGACTTGAGATAGTAGTTCCCTACCCAAGCATTTTCCACATAGTCACCAGCAGCATTCAAATAGAAATAAGACTTATATTGTGAATCATAAATCCATTTGCTAATAACCTTTTGGCCATTTTGGTAGTAAGAACGACCTACCCAACCATTCTTTCCACTTGGTTGTTCTGGAGTTTTTGGCTCAGGTGTTGGTGTTGATGTTGGCTTTAAGTTAACTTTTTCGTATTTAACAAATTCTCCATCTTTAATGGTCAATTTAATTGCTCCAACTAAAGTAAAGTAACCTGACTCGTGAGAAAGTACCAAATCCTTAAATGAAACTAGATAGGTTCCATCTGGGTAAGGTTGTCCATTTAGAAAAGATAAATTCAACTTTGCTCTACCAACATTTTTCTTAGCTTCCCCATTTGTAACTGGATTAATAACAATGAAAGTATTTGGATTTACCACCCGTCCTGTATTTGCTTCTAAAATTTCAACAGCCTTATACTGGCCAGTTGCAACAGTTACATCAGGACGTTCTCCAACAATTTCCAAGTACAAGTTTCCATCTAGTCCCATCTGGGCAGTTACATCCGCATAAATCTTACGGTATTCTGCAGCTTCTACACTGTTAGTAGGGAGTACACTTGTTGTGATAACTCCTGCTGTTACGAGGCTCAACCCCATTACTGATCCTGTCAATACATGTTTTAGTTTCATCTTCTATTTCTCCTTTTTATTCACTAACCTTATAATAAAATTCGTTTGGATTGGACACTGTATCCACACTTTGGGTAATTAATAAACGATCCTTGCTACTGTCAGACGCATCTTTGAAAGTGGTATCACCTACATTTATATCTGGATGCACAACTCCTTTGGGAATAAGTATAACCGACGCACCACCGACACCACTGCTTGAGGTCATGCCAAAGCGAACCATATTATTTACAATCTTAGGTACTGTGTCAGTCAAGACTAAGCCATTTGTAAACCCATTTTCATCAAAAGTGACTTCTACACCATTGTTATTCTTCCAAGTTCCTTTGATACTGCTGAAGTTTTTCTGGTAAATCTCAGCCAGATGAGCACCAGGACCCTTGGCCTGCTCCTCTAGGTCAATAAAGGAACGACTAGCTGAAGCATCATCAAAAATCAACCAGTTCAAGCCTTCCAAATCAATCTTTTTAATCCCATCTAGCCCTTGCAAACTTGAAGGATCCTTGGTTTCTCTCAAATCATAATTAACTGAGCTGGTTTCCTGATATCGACCATCTGCAAAGAGATAGGTTGTAGCAATGGCCTCAGGTCTAGGAGAATTGAAATTTAGATAAGAAATCGCACCGTTCTCATAAGGAATAAGTATACGACGTTCTCCGCCTCTTCCAGCTACTCCACCAGACTTGACCAGCTGAGCTCCCTGATCTGTCAGATAGTAAATCCCAAGTAGAATCTTATCTTGCTTAATCAGCAATTCTTTCTTCCCATCCTTATTGATATCGTAGAAAGTGTAGCTGATATCTATCCCTTTGTAATCAACAAAATGGAATCAATATAAGACTCTTCTTTGTCACCTGTCGAGTTCTGTGGCATTTGTTGATTTTGCGCTGCCTTAACTCGCTCTCTATAGGAATCTAAGATATTCTGATATACAATCTGGTAATCAATCTTTGCTTGTTCAGCTTTTTTATCTTCTGAGCCACTGGTTTGAACTGTAGCGTCAGTCGACTCCCCCTCACTTGTCTGGCTAGATTGTTGTCCACAGGCTGCTAATATAATGATTGAGCTAGCCAATAACAAGCCACTTAAAATGCTTTTCTTGGACATAATACCTCCTTTATTTCTTTTTAAAAGATTTGCCAGCTAATATACCAGTCGGATCTGAAGTAATGATCAACTCTCCACCTTTAATCTCATAACCTAGTTTCATTGAAGACAATTCAAAGGTCTTTTCTTTCTGATTGACTTTCATCTCATCTGTCTGCTCTGTTTGCTTGCCCTCTGTTAGAAAACCAATCGTTTTTCCTGTGGTATGAACTTGTCCTTTATCACCCTTGATTTGGATGGTCACGGTTGCTTCTTCCATAAATGGCATGCTACCTTGATAGACATAGGTTCCGTCTGCTGATGAACAGGCCGCTAAAAGCAATAGGCTGGTTACTAACGATAATACAAATGCAACTTTCTTTTTCAATTTTTATTCCTCTTTTTTCTTTAAAACAATTCCTAATCCTGCTAAGAAGCCATATCCTAATAAGGCTAGTAGGCTCACTTGACTTCCAGTATTTGGCAATGTTTTTTGTCCAGTTTCTTGTTTCGCTTGAGACAGAACTGCAGGTGCTTGGTAGCTTGGTGCTGGTACCACAGATTTCATATCTTGATTACCAGCCTGGCCTGGTTCTTTACCCGGCTCTTTGCTCGGTTCTTTACCCGGTTCTTTACCTGGTTCTTGACTTGGCTCCTTACCTGGCTCTTCTACCTTTGGTTTTTCATTCTTAGGCTGTTCAACCTTAGGCTGTTCAACTTTTGGTTGTTCTACCTTAGGCAATTTATCGAGTGGGAATTCTGGCAATTCATCTACGGTTGGAGCTACTTTTGGTGTTGCACCAATACCATCAGGATTTTGTTTCGTATTCAAATCACTTGGGATGTCAGCTGTGATGTCCAACTCTGGTAATTCATCTACTGTCGGAGCTACTTTTGGTGTAGCACCAATTCCGTCTGGATTTTGTCTTGTATTCAAATCACTTGGAATATCAGCTGTGATATCCAATACTGGCAATTCATCCACTGTTGGTGCTACTTTTGGTGTAGCACCAATACCGTCAGGGTTTTGTTTTGTATTCAAATCACTTGGGATGTCAGCTGTGATATCCAATTCTGGCAATTCATCTACGGTTGGGGCTACTTTCGGTGTGGCTGAAATGACACGGTTACTGTCAGTATACACATTTAACATCTTATCGATTGAAAGATATCTGATTTGTATTTGTGGTCAGCTTGTGCTTGTGTAAAACGAGCTTTAGCATCTGCCAAGTCTTGTTCAGCTGCTGTAATGCGTTGTTCCACGTTTGTTCTATCAGCTTTTGCCTTCGTTAAACTTGCACGCAATTGTGGCAATTGCGCGTAGACACGCATAGCGTCATCACGTTTGCTTGTCGCGGCATCAATTTCACTTTGAATTGTGTTGATACGTGCAGTTACATCATTTACACGAGCGATTGCTTTATTCAACTCTTTTTGTTTTTGAACTACAGCGTCCGCCTTATCTTGAGCTGTTGCTGTAAGTGTAGCTAAATCAGATTTTGCTTGATTTAGAGCTGTTGTTGCGTTTGCACGAGCGATAGCAATATCGTTCAATTGGTTGTTTAATGCATCCAAATCTTGAGTCAAATCTGCTTTTTTCGTAACTAATACATCACGTTCGCGTTCTTGTGTCGCTTTTTGAGCTTTCAAAGCGTCTAACTCTGCTTGCATTTTTGGTCGGTCATCGATGATTTGACGTTTAACAAATACATAATGAGTGTCTGCGATAAACTTCATCTTTTTGCCGTATAATGTTGGGTTCATTGGGTCATCTTGTTTGAAGTTGTTATTGTTATTCCAATAATCCTTCTCATCTTGGCTTTGATTTAGGGAATAGAACATTTGATTATCTTCGTCCCATCCATAGGTTGAACCTTTGTGCGCACTAGCATTGAATGAACCGAAATAAGTTGTTTTGTCTTTCCGTCAATGGTTGAAATGGCAAGGCCCATTTTACCACCTGTTGGTGTTAATAAGTTCTTGCGGTGTCCGTAGTTTAAACCTCTAACATTATTGTAGTCACTATACCAACCTAATAGCATTTCATAGGCTAATGTTTCGTTAGTTACAATGTGGTCAAATGTTAAATATTCACCTTCACGACTGATAATTTGACCGTATGCACCACCAACGATGTTTTCGACGTTCTGGTCGGGTTGCACTCTTTCGATGTAGCCCGGTTTGTTTGTTAATGTTGTTCTGTGTGTCAAGATGCCCGTATTCTGCATTTCATCTACGCGTTTTTGTGCGTATGCAAGGTACTCATCGTCAACCACCATATCACCCTTCAAATTGTTATTAACACGTAGTTGATTAAGCAATTTGACAAAGGCGTCTGAAATACCTTTGTTATCAACTTTATAACGATATGTTGGGCGTTCTTTGTATTTACGAGTTGTCAAATCATATGGCGCTTTCTTATAGGCTGCTAAAGCTTCTGCGAAATCAACCATATCTTTAGTTGCGTCAATTTCTTTGATGTCTACACCTTGGAAATTAACTGGTTCCATTTGGTTGTTACGGAAGAATCCATGGTTATACTCATAATCATTAAGATTATCATGAGCGGTGTGATTACGTTCATCAGGGTTTAAATCTGTTGAGATAACTTTAACTTTGTAGCTATCGATTTCCCCTTGTTTCGCAGCAATTTTAGCGTTTGTAGCTGTGATTTGTGCACCTTTAGCATTCAAATCATTATCAACGTTTGAAATTTTATCAGTTGTGTTTGTGATATTTTTACGCACGTTAGCGTCTGTAATTGCATCAAGGTCTGCTTGTTTCGTATCAACATCAGCTTTCTTAGCGTCACGAGCATTATCAGCCTCTGTTTTTGCTGTGTTAGCATTGTCTAGTGCTGTATGTGCATCCCGTTCGGCATCTTTAGCGGTATTCAAATCGTTTGTTGCGTTTGTCTTATCCGCTGTTTTGCTAGTGATAATATCGTTTTGAGCATTGATGATTTTGTTTGCATTATTAGCTGTGTCAATATCTTTGTTGATTGATGCAATTTTGTCATCTGCTTTTACCTTGTCAGCGTTTGCTTGGTCAACAACGCCTTGTTTGGTGTCAACATCAGCTTGTGCCTTATCTACATCAGCTTTAGCATTTTTAACGTCTTGTTCAGTAACATGAACAGGAGTCGTCTTCACCGTAGGCTTGAGTTGACCAGAATCAACCTCTTCTGCATGTGCAGTTGTATTTACAGCACCAGCACCTACAAAAATAGTTGTCAAACCAGCACCTAACAAAATATCTTTTTTCTTCATATTGTCTCCTTTTTATTTTTTTGTACATTATACTGTAATTAATTCTCATTTTGGAACTTTCTACTGAAAACAGTATAATTTTATTACTTATCTTGAGTTTTAAACAAAAATCTGCTAAAAACAGTAGATTTTTTCAAAATTATAAAAATTTAAGTTATAATAAAATAAATTAAGACTAAGGAGACTATCATGGAATTTAAACACTATGGAGAAATCATTCAAAAAATCCGTCAAGATCGTAATATGACCCTCAAAGAGGCTGCTGGAGATGTCATTACTCCCAATAACCTCAGTCGCTTTGAAAAAGGATTATCTTCTATCAAAGTCGATACTTTTTTTGAAATTTTGAGCAGATTTAATTTAGATGAGATAGACTATGCAGAAGTGTTACATATTCAAAATGATGGATCTCAAAGAGTAAAACAAATTCTAAATGCATTGTCTAAAAATGATAGAACCAAAGCTATACAAATACTAGGAAAGAAAAGTGAGTGGGGAAATATCATAGAGTATTACACACTAAAATTAGGCATTTTAAATCAAGAAAATGAAATGGATAAATTGACTCCTGATCAAGTAGAAGCTATTAATTACTTGATCAACTATATATTTAGTCTTGATACTCTTTATATTCGTGATTTTTACTATTATTGAAATTCTTTTACAATTTAATATTCAATCTTTTTGAGTTAAAAATTCCTTGAATACCTCGAAAAACTAATTCTTAAAGGATTGGAAGATTCTAATAATGATGAGTATTTTTATCGCAGATATGCTATGACTGGACTGTTTTTAATTAGAACATATTCTCGCTATGGATACTACGATAAAGCAGAAAAGCTCATCTATAAGTTGAATATCATAATAACTCAAGAATTCGCTTGCGAATTTGCAATATTTCCCCTATTTCTTTTAAAAATGTATGAAGTTTACAATCTACTTCGACAAGATAACCCTAAGGCTATTGAACGAGCTAATACTGTTATTCATTACATGGATGCCCAAAACGACCTCTTCCCACTAGCATACCTGTTTGAAACTAAGAACATGTTCATCCAAGACGTTCAACGACTGAATAAAACTGGCATTCCATTCCCTCCAGAAAATGAGGAATAACTATCAACACCAGTCTAGAGCAAAATATTTATAACTTCAAAGCACCAAAGTCACTTTAGACTCTGGTGTTTTTTAACTTGATTTTAAAGAAAAACCCACCAACCTGAGTTGATGAGTCCTTAATCTATTTTCTAAATTTCCACTGGCTGTATATACCGAAACCGATAATCCAGATAGCTGAGCCAATTGCTCCTACAAATGTAGACTCTTGTAAAAAGAGGGTTACAAAGACAAAGACAAAGAAGAGCATGGTTAAAGGATTTAAGAAACGATAATGGGGCATAAGGTAGCCATCCGCCATAAAGTCTGGTGACTTACGATACTTGAGGTGAGCCACCATAATCAAGATATAAATGGCGATATAAACACCTGATGATGAAGCCGTAATCAAGGCAAAGGCATCCGAAACACCTGGCAAGACATTAATAAAGGCTGCTAGGGCAATCAAGATTGCTGAAGCAATGATGGCATTTTGTGGCACATTGTGGCGAGAGAGAGTATCTGCCTTAATTGCTTTAGGAAGCGATTTGGCGAATCATGAGCAATCTGGTACAAATGACGACCTGTTGAATAAAGGGTTGAGTTAAGGGCAGAAGCTGCTGATGTCAAAACGACGAAGTTAATCAAGGCTGCCGCCCACTTGATACCGGCCAATTCAAATACTGTAACAAAAGGTGAATCAGCAGAGGCAAGCTCACGCCAAGGAATGATAGCCATGATGGCTAAGAGGGCACCACCGTAGAAAAAGGCGATACGCAAAGGAATTTCCTTAACGGCTTTTGGCAAGACCTGACGTGGATTTTTAGTTTCAGAAGTTGTGACCCCGATAAACTCAATCATGAGGTAGGCAAAGAACACCATCTGGAAGGCCATGACAAAGTTCACTCCACCATTTGGGAAGAGGGAGAAATTGTCAGCAATATTGGCCAAACTTGCTACTCCATGAGGTGTCTTAAAGCCTGTCAAGACCATAAAGACCCCTGTCGCAATCATGGCTAAAATAGCCACAATCTTGACCATCGCAAACCAAAACTCAACTTCCCCAAAGAGCTTAACTGCAATCAGATTGACCAAGGCTAGAATAGTCAAAAATCCAATCTCAATCATCCAACTTGGCCAGCTAGGGAACCAGAACTGAACATAGTGAGAGATAGCTGTGATTTCCGCCATACCGATAAATACAACGGATAGCCAGTAAGACCAAACTGAGAAATAGCCCCAGCCCTTACCCAAATGGCGCGTGATAAAGTTGATAAAGGTATGTTGCTCAGGGTCTTGGTAAGCATTTCTCCAACCGCACGCATCATGAGGAACATAAAAGCCCCCGTAATCATATAAATCAGTACAATGGAAGGACCTGTTAAGCTGATAGAGCGACCTGCTCCCAAAAAGAGTCCTGTTCCAATTGTTCCAGCAATGGCCATAACCTGCACGTGACGATTGGTCAGACCACGCTCCATCTTATTTTTTTTCTTCTTTGAACTCATATCGTCTCCAATTCAATTTAAAATGGAAAAAGGAGTGAGTGAAGCGCACAGCCTCCCCACTCCTTTTTTTGTTTTTAGGCTGTTTTTTCAACCTTCAAGATTTTTACATCATAACTACCAACAGGTGTTTCAATAGTTGCTGTGTCACCTGTTTTCTTACCAATCAAGGCTTGTCCAATTGGGCTTTCATTTGAAACCTTACCTGCAAAGGCATCTGCACCCGCTGAACCTACGATAATATAAACTTCTTCTTCGTCCTCACCAATTTCTTGGATAGTGACTGTTTTCCCAATCGCTACTTCGTCTTGGGCAACTGAGTCGCTATTGACGATTTCAGCATAACGGATTTTTGTTTCCAAGCTAGAAATTTGTCCTTCGACAAAGGCTTGTTCATCCTTAGCTGCTTCATACTCACTGTTTTCAGAAAGGTCACCGTATGAACGAGCAATCTTAATGCGTTCTACCACTTCTGGTCGGCGGACCAATTTCAATTCTTCTAATTCTTTTTCAAGTTTTTCCTTTTCCGCAAGGGTCATAGGATATGTTTTTTCTGCCATTTTTCTCAACTTTCTTCTGATGATATTTTCTAAAGAAAATTATGTGAAGTATCACATAATTTTAGTTTGTTTGGTTTAATTTGCTGTTGACATGGTCGGCAACATTCCGATCATGTTCTTCTTTATTGCTAGCATAGTAGACCTTACCATCTGTCACATCTGCAACAAAGTAAAGGTTTTCACTCTTAGTCTGATTGATACTTGACTCGATAGCATCCAAGCTTGGACTATCTACCGGACCAGGCATGAGGCCTAGATTTGTATAAACATTGTATGGTGAATTAATCGATGTATCAATTCCAGCATCGTCGGCAAGACTAATCTTCTGACCAAGTTTGCCTTGGGCATACAAGATGGCAATATTGCTTTGAAGTGGCATACCAAGATTCAAGCGATTGTAGAATACACCTGCAATCAACTTACGGTCTTCCGTCTTAGCTCCTTCTTTCGACAAGAGAAGCAATCGTCAACAATTCATTGACCGTCAAATTCTTAGACTTAATCGTACTGTAATGAGGTGCCAAAGTCTTGTCCATAGCTGCCAACATCTCGTCAATCAAGCTTTCAATAGTTGTACTGTCCTTGATAGAGTAAGTAGCTGGGAAGAGGAATCCTTCCAAACGGTAACGAACGCCACTTTCCTTTGTAGGCAAGCTTTCAAGTAGACTAGGATATTTAGCAACTTCTTGGCTGATAAAGCTATCATCTTGAACTTTTGCTAGGAAAGCATCCGCTGTCAAAGGCTCTTTGAAGTCACCTTGCAATTGACCTACAGCTTGTGCCATTTGATCAATCGTATAACCTTCTGGAATTGTCAAAGTCGCAAGGACAGGTTCTTGAGCTTCAGCTGTTCCACCTTTTTGTAGTTCGTGGATGATATCTTCTGTGCTCATGCTCTTTTGCAAATTATAGTAACCTGATTTCAAATCAGCATAATTTTTGTACTTAGCATACAAGCTAAAAACTAGACCGTGTTTAATCAAACCGGCATCTTCAAGTGTCTTACCGATTTCTTGAACATTAGCGCCTTCTGGGATTTGCACTGTCACATATTGTTTAGATGAAGCATCCACAGGCTGTAAAGATGACTGAACATACTGATAACCGAAGTAACCACCTGCTGAAATCAAGCCTAGGAAAATTAGTAGAGAAATAAAGAAGGTCTTGAATCCTGATTTTTTCTTCTTAGTAGGCTGAACTGTCTCACGACGGCTACGACGTGGAGTTGCAGACATTCCTTCTACAGCTTTCTTTTCCACTACTGGTTGTGAAGTAGGAACTTCTTTTTTTACTACTTCTTTCTGCCCCTCTGTCTTATAAGAAACAGCTACTCTTGTTGGAATTTCATTAAATTCCTTTTCCACTTTTCGAGGTCTAACAGGTCCTGGTCCTGGTCTTGAGGCACTTTCTTCTGCTGGAGAAGACGGCACATCTTGACTTGGATGGGTTGGGACGGCAGGAGTTTCTCTTTGAAGCTCTTCTGATGGAGAAGCTGGTAAATCTTGACTCGGATGACTAGGATTAAGTGGAGCTTTCCTACAGCCTCTTCTGCGGGAGAAGAAGGCGCATCTTGACTTGGGTGAGTCGGCACAGTAGGAGCTTTTCTCATAATCTCCTCTACAGCTGATAGAGAATCTTCCATTAGCTCTTCTATCGACTGGTCATTTTTAGAAGAAAATTGGGGTTTTATTGAAGCTAAATCAACTTCCTCCTGATCTTCTTCATGTTTTTTAACTCGTTCTAAATCTCGTAAAATCTGCTCTTTAAAGCTTAATTTTTCTTCTTCTCTTGACTTTTCACTCAAAAGTTTTTCCTCCTCGTTGACAATCCATAATATTATATCTTAAAAGTCTAGGAAAAGCAACCTATGATACCTTACCTTGCCTATTTTTTAGCTTCCCAGACCATATCATACCAGGTTTCACCTGCAAAGGTTGACTGGGACAAGCCTTCATTGACAAATCCATGCTTTTCGTAGTAGGCGATAAGATAGTCATGACAGGTTAGGTTAATGCCATCTCTTTCGTATTCAAGAGCCAGCTCTTTCAAGGATGTCAGTAATTTCTTACCCAGTCCGAGTCCCTGTGCCTCCTTGGCAATGGAAAGACAGGTCACAGAGATATAACCACCAGGCTCATGATTATAATCTTCTATCTTTTCTGTAAAAGACTGGTCTTGCAGATGGCGGTGTGGTCCAACTGGTCCTTCTATATAACCCATGATTCTGCCTGCTTTTTCTGCGACCAGAAAAGAGGTCTGAATTTCTCGCAAATGTGCCTCAAAAACAGAGCGAGGAATGGCTTCTTCAACCGAGAAATTTTCTAGTTCAATCGCAACGATACGATCTAAATCTTCTAATCTTGCTGGTCTAATTTTCATTGTGCCTCCTCTAAAAGAGATTAAACCAAATCATACTAACACCTTGACTAGCTGCATATAGCGAATCTGTTTCTTCTACATCGACAAAACCGTTCATTTCAAAATAGGAAAGCAGCTCATCAGGACTATTCAAACGAATACCTCTGTATTCAAGCTCCACTGCCGCATCTTTCAAAGCCGCAAGAAGAAGCGTTCCCAAACCCTGTCTCTGATGGTCAGCCTTGATGACTAAAGAACAAATTTCTAAACATTGCGGATTGTGGGGATGAGGACTTCCTAGAACGTAGCCCAGTAGCTGATTTTCATCCCTAGCTAGAAGAAAGGTATCCGCAGACTTACGGATACTTTCTTCTAAGATATGGGAAGGTTGCTGCTTTTCTGTTGGAAAAGACGAGGCCTGCAGTGCCTCTATCTCAGTCAAATCAGACTTACTTGCCTGAATAATCTTAATTGGAACTTCCATGAGAATAGCCTATTGAACATTGCTTGTCAAGTTAGACAAGAGACGTTCAAATGAGTATTCATAGGTTTGGATGTCTCCTGCTCCCATAAAGACATAAACAGCATTGTCGTGGTCTAGGAGTGGAGAAACATTTTCAACAGTGATAACTTGGTGTTTCTTGTTGATTTTATTAGCTAGATCTTCTACCTTAACATCACCATGGTCTACTTCACGAGCTGACCCATAAATTTGCGCTAGGTAAACAGCATCCGCTTGGTTCAAAGCGTGAGCAAATTCGTCCAACAAGGCGATGGTTCTTGTAAAGGTATGAGGTTGGAAGACTGCTACAATTTCCTTGCTTGGATATTTCTGACGAGCTGCATCCAAGGTCGCAATGATTTCTGTTGGATGGTGGGCAAAATCATCGATAATCACTGTGTCATTGACAATTTTCTCAGTGAAACGACGCTTCACACCAGCAAATGTTTTCAGGTGTTCACGCACCAAGTCCAAATCAAATCCTGCTGTGTAAAGAAGACCAATAACGGCTGTCGCATTCATGATATTGTGACGACCAAAGGTTGGGATGTGGAATTGACCCAATTCTTGTCCACGGAAGTGAACTGTGAAGGTTGAACCAGTTGTTGAACGAAGAAGATCGCTAGCTACAAAGTCATTACCCTCAGCTTCAAAACCATAATAATAAATTGGTGCATCAGACGTAATTTTACGCAATTCTGCATCTTCACCATAGACAAAAAGACCCTTGGTAATTTGTTTGGCATAGTCGTTAAAGGCATTGAAAACATCCTCTAGACTTGTGAAATAGTCTGGATGGTCAAAGTCAATGTTGGTGATAATAGAGTATTCTGGGTGATAAGGCATAAAGTGGCGTTCATATTCGTCAGATTCAAAGACAAAATATTTGGCATTGGCCGAACCACGACCGGTCCCATCCCCAATCAAGAAACTAGTGTCTGTTATGTGAGACAAGACATGAGATAACATACCTGTCGTTGAAGTTTTTCCATGTGCTCCTGCTACACCCATGCTAACAAAGTCACGCATAAAGCTACCTAGAAACTCATGGTAACGTTTGTAGCTGATACCATTTTGGTCTGCATAGGCAATTTCGACGTTGTTATCTGGACGGAAGGCATTTCCAGCGATAATTTCCATATCACCGTCTAGATTCTTTTCATCAAAAGGAAGAATGGTAATTCCTGCCTGCTCAAGACCCCGTTGGGTAAAGTAGTACTTTTCAACATCTGATCCCTGAACCTTGTGCCCCATTTGGTGCAACATCAAGGCCAAGGCACTCATTCCTGATCCCTTAATTCCGATAAAATGATATGTCTTTGACATGTTTCCTCCCCTATTCTGTAATTCTTGTCAGATTCAACTCTTGTGCAACCTGACGTTCTTGTTCTTTTTGTTTACTTTTTTTATTGTAGATTTGGCTCTTCTTTAGAAAATCATAGTTGTTTTTCTTTGGAGCAGGTGCTGATACTTCTTCACTCTTGGTAGGGATAGAATGAACTTCTTCCGCCAAGATATAATGAGACTGGGTCAATTTTTGGCTATATTTGACAAATTCACCAGGATTTTCCTTTTGGAAAGGCGCTGTCGGTTGATTACCCTGTCTAAGAAGGCCTGATTTAGAATGACGTCTCGCACGACTGAAATCCTGAGTTAGATAGTTAGCAGAGCGTTTCTTTTTCAAGTCTGCACGCGCTTCTTCACGCGCCACCTCTGCATAGCTCTTTCCTTCTTTTTTAACCCCTAAAGGAGCCTTTTTAGGTTTCTCAACTTGCTTTTCAATCGGTTTGACTGGTGCTTCTTCAGTAATAGGAGCCCACTCCAGATAATTCTTATCACGGTATTCTCCCTTGATATTACTGATCAGATCAGACTCATCGTACAAGTTCATGACTGGCATTTCAGTCAGCATGACCTCGTCATCTGACACCAATGGAAATCGTTCTTGTTTCATTTTCTATTTCCTTTCAACACTTCATTATAGCGTATTGTCTTGATTTTTCAAGTGCTGGCTTCAGAAATTCCCAAAATTTCTCTAATTTCTGCTAGGGTCAGACTGCCACGTGACTCTGTTCCGTCCAATACTTGTGACACCAGATGTTTCTTTTGCTCTTGGAGTTCCTGTATTTTTTCTTCAATGGTTCCCTTGGTCACCAAGCGATAGACCTCAACCGTTTCTTCCTGCCCCATCCGATGGGCACGGCTAATGGCTTGCGCTTCCACCGCAGGATTCCACCAAAGATCAACCAAGATAACTGTATCAGCACCTGTCAGGTTCAGACCGACACCACCAGCCTTGAGGGAAATCAGAAAGGCATCTCTTTCCCCTTGGTTAAAGGCCTTGGTCATATCTTGTCTTTCCTTGGCTGGGGTTGAACCCGTAATTTTAAAGGAAGTCATGCCCAAGTCTGGCAGTTCTTGTTCAATTTTCTCCAACATTCCCTTGAACTGCGAGAAAAGCAAGACACGGTGTCCGCCGTCTGCCACCTGTAGCAGCAGGTCTCGGAGACTATCCAGTTTGCCGCTGGCTCCCTGATAATCTTCCATAAAGAGGGCAGGGGTATCACAGATTTGGCGCAAGCGCATCAGACCAGACAAGATTTCCACACGACTTCGCTGGAATTCCTGATCTGAAACTTGAGCCAATCTATCTCTCATCTGTTGCAACTGGGCTAGGTAGATAGCCTTTTGCTGGTCTTCCAGTTCATTCTTATAAACCACTTCAATCAAGTCTGGCAATTCAGTCAGAACTTCTTCTTTCTTGCGCCTCATAACGAAAGGCTTGATAAACTGAGCCACTCTCTCTGCTGGCAATTTCATAAATTCTTTCTTGCTTGGCAAAAGTCCTGGCATGACAATTTGAAAAATAGACCACAGTTCACCTAGATGGTTTTCAATCGGTGTCCCTGACAAGGCAAAGACTGACGGCACCACAAATTGTCTCAAGGTCTGAGCAATCTTGGTCTGGGCATTTTTCATAACCTGAGCTTCATCTAAGAAAAGGAAGTCAAAGGCCATCCCCTGATAAAGCTCACTGTCCTGACGGAAGGTAGCATAGCTCGTCACATAGATTTGATGGCTCTCAGCAAGAATCTCTTCACGACTAGCTTTCAAACCATGAACAACAGCCATATCCAACTGTGGGGCAAATTTCTGAAACTCATCTGCCCAGTTGTAAATCAAACCTGACGGTGCTAAAATCAAGACTCGACTTTCTTTTGTCACTTGACTGGTCAAAAAAGCAATGGTCTGCAGGGTTTTACCCAATCCCATATCATCAGCCAAAATCCCACCAAAACCATAATGATGGAGCATTTGCAGCCAGCCGATTCCCTTTTCCTGATAATCTCGCAAATCAGCCTGAACCTGAGTTGCTTGTCTAGGGAAGTCCTCTGGATGCGTCAAGTCGTGGGCCAGATTCTGGAATTCTTGTGAAAAAGAAACACGGTCTCGCCCTTCAAAAAGATGAGCTAAACTATAAGCCAAAGATTTCCGAGCCTGCAAGGAGCCATCTTTTAGTTCAAATTGCCCCAGTTCCTGTAGATTTTGGCGAATTTTCTTGGTTTCTTCATCGAAAAAGTAGACTTGGTTAGACGAATCAATGTAAAAATCTTGATTGGCAACCAAGGCCTGCATGGCTTGATCAATTTCCTCTTGGGCAATATCTTGAAAATCAAACTGGATTTCCAAGAGACCTCCCTTGGAAGCAATCTGCACTTGAGGACTCGCTAAGCTATAAAGCTCTTCTAGCTTATCTGATAGGTCAACATTCCCGAGTTTTTCAAAGACTGGAATGATTTCGTGGAAAAAATGATAGATAGACTCCGCTTTTAAGGCCTGACGCCAAGATTGAAAATCTGCTTCAAAACCTGCCGCCAAACAGACTTGGAAGATTCTTTCTTCTAAATCAGCATCACTCGAAAATGGTAATTCTTCCAGCTCTTGTCGGCTAGAGACCTGGCTGTCTCCATAATCAAACTGGATTTCTAGACGAATCCGGTTGTCCTCTTCCCTATCAAAGTAAAAAGAGGGCGCAAAGGATTTGATTTGTAAGCGTTCTGGAGCTGAAACTGTCCCCATCTGGCTAAAAAGAGTTAAACAAGAAGCCAATTTATCGCGGTCACTACTATCAAATTGCAGGTGTTTCTTTCCATGTTGATCCACAGACAGCGCTTTGATTTCCTTGAGAAGACGCATCTGCTGGTCAGTTAGAAAATAAACCTGTCCTTTATGGAATAGCACAGCTCCCTGATAAAAGACATTAACCCTAGGACTCTCGCTGATCTCCATTTCAAAATAGTCAGAGTATTCTGTTACTGTAAAGGCAAATAGATTGGCAGCCACATTCATATCCTGAAAGAGCAGAGTTTGGTAGCTATCCATTTGGTTGTCAAATTGAAAATGGGGCAGAGTCATCAGTAAATTCACACCCTGCTCAAAAAAGGTCAGAGGGAAAAAAAGGTGTCTGCCTTGATTTTGGAAAAAGAGGTCTGGAACCAGTCCTTCCTCCGTTAGTCCCCGCAAGAAAGTCAGAAGTTCTTGGCTGGCCTCATCAAAGGCTTCCAAAGACAGAGACTCCTCATAGGTCTTGCCAATCATATAAGATTTCCTCTGTTCGACAATCCTTAAAAAGAGTGGAATGTCCCGAATGACATAGTATTTTTGGCTATTGATTTGCCCGATTCTAAGGGTCCACAAGATATGATTGGTTCCTGCTTCCACTTGCCCCACAGCCGATAATTCATAGGCACGTTCTGATTTTGGAGACAAGATTCGGTCCAAAAATTTGCCACCCAAGGTCACCTTGGTTTCAACGGCCTCTTTTTCTTCATGACCTTCTTCCAGACTCTGCAAGATTTCCTGACCACGCTCATCATTTTTCAGAAAATGCTCTAGCGCCGCCAAATGCACACAGTAGCCCCTCTTTTGGAAAAAATCGCAAGCACAAAAAACCAAATCATCCTCTAAACTATAGCGCAGTTCTTCTTCTGCAACGCGAGCGTAGAGCCGATTGTTCTTTTCCTTGATGATGTCAACTTTACCAGTTTCATAAAGGGCAACGCCTTCGATACGGACTTTCCCCGGAATCAATTTAGCCATATTTCTACCTTTACCTTATCTTCTTATTATACCATATTTTCGCCTATGAAAATAGCTTCCTAGGAAGACTTTTCTCCTAGAAAGCTGTATTTTTAAAGCTCGATTTTTAACGTTTGGCAAAAGTCGTCACAATTCGCTGACACACTTCTTGCAGCAGGGATTTAGGCATGGCTACATTGAGACGGGCATGGAGACTTCCTTCCTCCCCAAAATCCAAACCACGGTTGAGGATAACTTTAGCTTCATTTCTCAACAGCTCTTGCAATGTTTCATCAGTCAGGTCATAGGCTGAAAAATCAAGCCAAATCAAGTAGGTTCCTTGCGGTTTCATGACCTTGATTTTAGTCTCTTTTCCAAATAAATCCACCACATAATTGATGTGGTCTTCAAAGACTTGCTTGAGTTCCTCTAACCAATCTTTACCATATCGATAAGCAGCTTCTGTCGCCAAATAGCCCAAGCCTGAAATTTCATGCTGGTTATTGGCCAACTGGCGTTTCTGGTAAGCCAGTCTCAACTTAGGATTTTCAATAACTGCATATGAATTTTTTGTCCCAGCAATATTAAAGGTTTTAGTGGCACTGGTCAAGACGATAGCAAATTCTTTAAAGTCAGGGTTGACAGTATTGAAAGACTGGTGTTTGTGACCAAAGAGGGCCAAATCTTGGTGAATCTCATCTGAAACCAAGAAAACACCGTGTTTTTGGCAGAGTTGGCCAATCTTCTCCAACACTTCCTTTTCCCAAACACGTCCACCAGGATTATGAGGATTACAAAGGATATAGAGCTTGACCTCCTCTTTCACCAAATCCTTCTCCAGTTGGTCAAAGTCAATCTCAAACAGACCATCCTTTTCCACCAAAGAATTGGTAATCAATCTACGGTTGTTCAACTTGACACTGCGAGCAAAAGGTGGGTAGACAGGTGTGTTAATCAGAACCGCCTCACCTTCTTTTGTAAAGGCTTGAATAGCTGTTGAGATGGCTGGTACCACACCCTCGATAAAGACAAGAGCCTCTTTGTCAAAGTGGTAACCGTGTTGTGTGGCTTCCCACTTTTGAACTTCCTTAATTAACTCTTCACTGGCATAGGTATAGCCATAAACCAGTTGATCAGCGTAAGTTTGCACAGCTTGGCGGATTTCAGGCAAGACTACAAAGTCCATATCCGCTATCCAAGCTGGTAGGACTTCACTATCCGTTTCTGCTTCTTTCCATTTATAGGTATGGTGCCCTAAACGATTGGGCAGGCTTGTAAAATCATATTTTCCCATCTTTATCTTATCCTTCCAAGGCTTGGCGCAAATCTGCAATCAAATCTCTAGCATCCTCAATCCCAATCGACAAACGCAAGAGGTCATCTGTCAAACCATAAGAATGGCGCACTTCTGCTGGAATATCAGCGTGAGTTTGCGTCGTTGGATAAGTGATCAGACTCTCCACTCCACCCAAACTTTCCGCAAAAGAGAAGACCTTGAGGCTGTTTAAAATGTGAGGAATGCGTGTTTCATCCGCTACTTTAAAGGAAATCATGCCTCCACGACCAGTGTAGAGAACTTCCTTAACTGCTGGAGAATCCTTCAAAAAGGCGACCACTTCTTGGGCGTTAGCTGTTGAGCGCTCCATACGAAGAGACAAGGTCTTGAGACCACGAATCAATTGATAACTGTCAAATGGAGACAAGACTGCCCCTGTCGTATTGAGATTGTAGAAAAGCTTTTCGTATAATTCTACACTATTGGTCACAACAACTCCAGCCAAGACATCATTGTGGCCTGCTAGATACTTGGTTGCTGAATGGAGAACGATATCTGCTCCATCTTCAATCGGACGTTGGTAGATAGGGCTGTAAAAGGTATTGTCCACCACCACTTTGGCACCCTTAGCATGAGCCAATTTTGCTAGTTTTTCGATATCAAATTCCAACATCAAGGGATTGGTTGGTGTTTCGATATAGAGAACATCCACGTCCTTTTCTAACTCAGCAATCAACTCTTCTTCTGTATTGGCATAGGTAAAATGGAAACGGCCTTCCTGCTCCACTTGATTAAACCAGCGGAAAGAACCTCCATAAAGGTCACGTACTGCCAAAACCTTACTTCCTACTGGAAAGACGCTAAAAGCTAACACAATGGCTGACATCCCTGAGCTAGTCGCTAGGGCATAATCTGCTGACTCAATGGCCGCCAAGACTTCCTCCGCCTTACTGCGAGTTGGGTTTTTGGTGCGCGTATAGTCAAATCCAGTAGACTGACCAAACTCTGGGTGCTGATAAGTCGTCGAAAAATGAATCGGTGTCACCAAAGCTCCTGTCGCTTCATCTGACTTGATACCCGCCTGGGCCAAAATTGTGTTAATGTGTAATTCCTTGCTCATACAATACCTCCAAATCTATAGTAACTATTGTACCACTTATTTTCATCAACTCATTTTCTTCTTTTCAAGAGCTAGTTATAGTTTCAAACTATATAAAAAACGACAGCTTCTTTCGAAACCATCGTTTTTCTTGAAAAATCCTTATTTGACGTGTTTTGCCAATTCTTCTTGGGCTTTTTTATTGGATTCTTCTTTTTCTTTCAACCATTTTTCTTTGGCTTTTTCATATTCGTCTTTTGTGACTGTCTTATCTTGCAACTTGAGATACTTGTATGATTCTACACCCTTATTTCCAGCTTGTGAGAATGGTGCAGAGAATGGAACTGTCTTTCTCAAGCTAGGGGTTCCACCAAGGGAAACATTTGGAATTGCAAGGGCACTATCAACGAGCCAAGCTTGAACTTCAGCATATTTCATAACGTTTAGCTGGATCTTGTTCCTTGTTAGCTTCTTCCAGCATTTGAGTATAGACATCCAGCCCAACAGCCTTGACCTTGTCATTGGCTTCACCTGGCTCTATACCAAGGTGTTGCAACATACCCCCATTATTCACATTTAGGATATCAAGATAGCTTGATGGATCCAAGTAGTCCGCACTCCAACCACCATTATAAATATCAAAATCCATTTGAGCTGCAGTTTGAGCTAGGTAGCTAGAGTTCTCAAAGTCATCTGTTTTTAACTGTTGAATATCGATAACCACATTCTCAGCTCCTAGAACAGATTCGATGGATTGTTTCAAAGAACTTGTTTCTTGAACACCTTTTTTATCAACTTGGTCAACTGATATATCCAAGTGGATAGGGAATTGGACTCCTTTGGCTTCTAGTTCTTTCTTGGCTTCTGCAAATTTAGCCTTGGCCTTATCTGGGTTATAGTATGGGTCTTGGGCATCAGCAAAATTAATTCCTTGCCATTCCTTACCATAGTTGACCATCTTTTCTGAGACAACATCGCCAAAGTCTTTTCCGTTGATGCTTACAAATGTTGGAGGTACAACCAGATTACGAATAATCTTCGTTGCTCCGTCCTCCCCTTGAGATTGAGCTCCATATGCTGTTCGATTATAGGCATAGTTGAAGGCTTGTCGGAAGTTTATTCAAAACTGCTTCTTGGGTTGATTTCTTTTCGATATCTGAGGATTTAGAAGTAAAGTTATAAGATTTTCTATCCAAGTTAAAGTTCAAGTAATAAGAAGTTGCAGTTTGCATACTATAGATAATGTTATCCTTGTTCTTCTCTTTAATTCCTTCAAAGCTTGAACTATTTGGATAAAGTCGAGCATAGCTATAGGCCCCTTCCACAAAGTTACGAGCCAGTGCATCATCGTCACTACCATCATAATAGGCCAATTTCACATCATCTACAAAAACATTTTTAGCATCCCAGTAACTAGGATTTTTCTTGAATTCGATAACTGATTTTGAAACAAAGGATTTCATCAAGAAAGGTCCATTGTACAAAATGCTAGATGGGTCTACCTTCCCAAAATCATCCCCTTTTGATTTCAAGAAATCAGCGTTAACTGGGAAGAGAATAGTTGACGTTGTTTTTGAGTTCCAGTAGGGTTCTGGTCGTGTCAAGGTATATTGAACAGTTTGGTCATCAAGAGCCTTGACTCCCACAGTTGAAAAGTCGCTTGTTTTACCGTTAATATAGTCATCCAAACCTGCAACAGATTCTTGCACCAAGTACAAGGCTTCTGATTTTTTATCAGCAGCGTACTTCAGCCCAGTGACAAAATCTTGGGCAGTTACTGGGGCATATTCTTCACCTTCAGAGGTATACCACTTAGCATCTTTACGCAGTTTGTAGGTATAGGTCAAACCGTCTTGAGAAACACTCCAATCCTCTGCCAAAGATGGAACATAATTCCCATATTGGTCATTTTCCATGAGACCATCTACTAGATTGGTCACAATATCATTGGTTGTTGCACGATTTTCTGCTAGATAGTTCAAACTAGATGGATCACTTGAATAAACATAATTATATGTTTTTGACCCTGTGCTAGAATTCCCACACGCGCTTAATAAAATACCTGCGCTTAACACGATACCTGCAAGTGTTGCATACTTGGCCTTAGACTTTTTCATCTCCAGAACCTCCTGATTTAAATATTTGTTTTATTATACAAACTAACTACTTTTTAGTCAAGTGTTTTTTGACATAAAATTCAATTACTTTCGTTATTTATTCTCTGTTTTACATTTTATATCCAATTCTAACAATAAAAAATGAATAAGAGAGTGTTTTTGATTTTTAAAAAACTCAACTTATTCATTTTATTTATAAATTATTTTTTAAGAAATTTTTAATTTTGCTCGCAGGCGATCTGCTTGGGCTTTTCCAATCACCTTATCTAACAAACGAGTACGGAGACTCATGACTCCGTATACTCCTCCACCCATGGCACCGACAAGAGCTACATAAAGGAAGCTCCACAAACGTCCACTTGGTTGGAATACAAATCCTAAAATCCACTGCAATGTCCCAACTACAAGAAACATGAAAAGAGTCAACAAACTGATTAAAATGGTTCGCTTCAAAATCACCTTGCGCTTAACACCAGTTACTTGACAAATATCCCGATACATCAAGACGTTAGGAATGATAAGACCGATGGTTGTGGAAATCAAAGGCCCGTAACTGTGGAAGAGGGCGATAGTAGGTATTTGCAAGACTAGCTTGGCAATCGAACCATAGATAAAATAGAGAACAGCCTTGCGGTTGCGGAACATGGCCTGAAGCATTGGAGACAAGACCATGTACAAGCCTAAAATAGTAGACTGCAAAACTGCAAAGACAAACAAGCCCATAGCCAAACTATCTGGTTTGCCATAAAAGACTGTATAGAGAGGTTCTCCTACCATGACTACTCCAACTGTTGCTGGTAGCAGGAATACAAAAAGCATGGTAATGCTGTCCTGAACAAGACGAGAAGCTGCCTTCAAGTCCCCCTTGACATAGTTTTCAGTCAAAAGTGGCAAACCGACACCCCCAATTGAAACCCCTACAGAAATCAAAATCATAGTGATTTTATTAGGATTGGCAGAGAAATAAGAAAACATGACAACCAAGTCTTCATTACTATAGTTGGTAAACCAACTCATACTATTGATAAAGGTCATCTGATCCAGAATCTGAAACAGCTGAATAGCCGAACCAGTCAAGATAAAAGGAATAGCTTCCTTAATCGTATCAACCAAGAGACGCTTGCTGTTAATCTTATCCCCTGTTTCAAGGACTCTTTTGAGCAACCCTTCTTGAGCAAGGAAATAAATCAAGACTGCAAAACTGGCTACCATGCCGACAAAGGCAGCAAAGGTGGATTGGGTAACGGCTGCTAGGTAATCTCCTGAACCGAGCTTCATAATGATAAATGTTGCTAAGAGCATCCAGATAACACGAATGACCTGCTCAGCAATTTGGCTCATGGCATAAGGTTTGAGGTTATTCATCCCTTGGAAAAATCCTCGGATAACACTCATAGATGGGAAAATCAAGACTCCCCAAGCCAAGCTTTGCATGATTGGGATCAAGTCTTTGCCCACGCCAGACAAGTCTGCTAGCCAAGGAGCAAAGAGATACAAGACTAGGGCAAAAACGAGGCCTAGTCCTGTCATAAATCCTAAAAAGCTCCGAATCAAGGCAAAGCTATGCTCTTCTTCTCGCATGGTATTATACTTGGCAACTTGCTTGGCCACCGCAACTGGAATCCCCGCTGTTGAAACCAGCAAGAACCAGGCATAGATATTGTAGCCCATGGTAAAGAGACCATTGGCCGTAGCCGCATAAGACCCCATCCAGATGTACCAAGGGATAATATAGATGGCCCCAAGCAGGCGACTGATAAAGTTACTAGCCGTTAACCAAGCAGTCCCCCGTAACATCTGGGCCTGCTGGTGATTGTTTTCGTGCGACATAGATTCCTCATTCAATTTTGATAACTAGGAAAAACTCCTTATCTTCCATTATAAACTTTTCCTTGTTACTTGTAAATTTGCGACTTTCGGTTTACAATAGAAAGTATGATAAAGATTGAAACCGTATTAGATATATTAAAGAAAGATGGTCTCTTCCGCGAGATTATCGACCAAGGACACTATCACTACAACTATAGCGATGTCGTCTTTGACACCATCTGCTATGACAGCCGTAAGGCCAAAGAAAAGAGTCTCTTTTTCGTCAAGGGTGCTGCCTTTAAGAAGGAATTTCTTCTTTCAGCCATCTCTCAAGGGCTCGATTGGTATGTGGCCGAAAAAGACTATGAGGTTGGTATTCCTGCCATTATCGTCAGTGATATCAAGAAAGCCATGAGTTTGATTGCCATGGAATTTTATGACAATCCTCAGAAAAAACTCAAACTCCTGGCCTTTACTGGTACTAAGGGTAAAACAACAGCAGCCTACTTCGCCTATAACATTTTATCTCAAAGTCACCGACCTGCTATGTTGTCGACCATGAATACAACTCTAGACGGCAAAACTTTCTTTAAGTCTGCATTGACAACTCCTGAGAGCATTGACCTCTTTGACATGATGAATCAAGCTGTGCAAAATGACCGCACCCACCTCATCATGGAGGTATCTAGTCAAGCCTATCTGGTCAAACGCGTCTATGGTCTAACCTTTGATGTGGGAGTTTTCCTCAATATCAGCCCAGACCATATCGGCCCGATTGAACACCCTAGCTTTGAAGACTACTTCTACCACAAGCGTCTCTTGATGGAAAATAGCCGAGCAGTTATCATTAACAGTGACATGGACCACTTCTCAGTCTTGAAAGAACAGGTGGCAGATCAAGACCATGATTTCTATGGTAGTCAGTCAAGTAACCAAATCGAGAATTCTAAAGCCTTTAGCTTTTCAGCTACGGGTAAACTCGCTGGAGATTATGATATTCAACTCATTGGACACTTCAACCAAGAAAATGCCGTTGCTGCTGGACTTGCCTGTCTCCGTCTGGGCGCTAGTCTTGAGGACATCAAAAAAGGAATCGCTGCAACCCGCGTTCCTGGACGTATGGAAGTTCTCACTCAGAAAAATGGAGCTAAGGTCTTCATCGACTATGCCCACAATGGGGACAGTCTCAAAAAACTCATCAATGTTGTAGAGACTCATCAAACTGGAAAGATTGCACTGGTTCTGGGTTCGACAGGAAACAAGGGAGAAAGCCGTCGTAAGGACTTTGGCCTCCTCCTTAATCAACATCCTGAGATTCAAGTCTTTCTGACTGCTGATGACCCCAACTACGAAAACCCAATGGCCATTGCGGATGAAATTAGTAGCTATATCGATCATCCTGTTGAAAAAATTGCGGATCGCCAAGAAGCCATCAAGGCAGCTATGGCTATCACAAATCACGAATTAGATGCAGTTATTATCGCCGGTAAGGGTGCCGATTGCTACCAAATCGTCCAAGGCAAGAAAGAAGCCTATCCTGGAGATGCAGCCGTCGCAGAAAATTATTTATAAGATAGTAAAAAATCAAGGGAAATGGAACCCTTGATTTTTTCTATTTTTATTTAAAAGCGTTTTTCAAACCTTCAACGGCACCTTCTACAGCACCTTTAGCATCTTCAACTACTTCTTTTGCCTTAGCAACTGTCTTTTCTACAGCACCTTCTGCTTCAGTTTTGCTATCCCCAGTAACTTTACCAAATCCTTCTTTGATAGCACCTGTCGCTTGTTCCAATTTGTTTTCAAGTGACATATGATTGTCTCCTTTGGTTTATTCCGATATGTGTTACCGGTTACATATAGTTTATACCGAATACTAAGGAAAGTCAAACAATGTGCTCAGAAACAAGAAATCACGCCAAGTAAAAAGTTAATCTTTCCTTATCAAAATCAACAGCCAACTCATACTTTCCATCCTCATTTTGAACAATATAGCCCAAGACCACTAAACTATCCACAAAGATATCACGTCGTTTCTGCATGAGCTGGTCTTTTTTGAGAAATTTCAACAAAAAAGTCGTCATATACTTGAGAGCATACTCAGGATTGACATCTCCCAAAATGTCGTAAAGTTCCTGCTGTTTTTCTGTCAAAGGATACTGATATTTGACCTTGTAGAAATAATTAGACAGGGTCATTTTAGTGCGCGCAAAGTCCGTCTTTTCAACTAAAATAGCTGCATTGGTTTGATTGCGCAATTCTGTCTCAAAACTTTGATCCAACAAGGCTTGATAGATCGGACTATCTTCTCTAACAAAAATCTCTTGGTCCAGTTCGAGACTATCAAGGGACTCCAGCATAGGAAGATTAAGGTGATAGCGCTTATTTTCCCGTAGAATCAAGCCTGCCTTTATATACTCTTCCATGAGTTTGTCAACTGCTACATCTGGAAATTGAGTCTTAATTTCCCGTAGAATCACATCATCATGCTGGTCCAGATAGCGGATCAATTCTCCAAAAAATGGCTGTCTCGTCAAACGAGTGGGATTAAAAAAATCTGAATCATGAAGATTCCTTTCTTTACATTCTAACAGAGGCGATGTTGCCAACTGACTAGGATTGGTCCCAGCTTGGTTCAGAGGAACAGGCAAACCTAGTTCTCTATAATACTCTCTCCAAAAATCACTAATGTCCTGCTTCCCATCACCAAATTTCATGGGAATGGTTTCAAAAAAATCGGTAGGATTTCTGCCATGTACTGGGAACAGTAAAAACCATGTCCATCTGGATAGAAAGAAGCATTGTAGGGTGCTCCTAGATGTTTGCAAGCTTTTTCCCTCACTAACCGAATATCTATTTCTGGGTAGACATAGAGGTCGTACAAATGATTGGACTCAAAGAAGTCTGCTGGTTCCTGACAGATAACACCATCCTGTCCACTAGCGTGGTAAATCATCCCATCCAAATAAATGGCAACATGGTTATAGTTGCCTGTGGAAGTCTGGATTGCCTGTCCCATATCTGACTCATCTCTCACAAAAATCAAATCGCCATTTTCTAACATGCTTCACTCCTAGAAAAAAAGGAGCCGAAACTCCTTTCGATATAAGGCAAACTAGCCTTTCCTAATTTGAATTAACACTCAAAATCTTAAGCATTGAAGCTTTCAGTCAATTGAGGTACCACTTGTTTCTTACGTGAAACGGCACCAGCAAGGAAGGCATGATTGTTTTCAAGTTTGAAGTTGAAGGCTGCTTCGACCTTGTCCATATTGGCACCAAGAGCCAAGATTTCTGAGTTTGAGTTGACGATATCTGTAATCATCAAGACAAAGTCAGAGTAGCCGTTTGCTGCGTTAGCAGCTTGCATTGCAGCTTCAATTTCTGCTTGGCGTTCCAATACTTCAGCGATATCAACTGTGTTTACTTGAGCAACACGGACATTATTTCCATTCAATTCAAAAGTCTTAGCATCGATGTCAATCAATTCGTCAGCAGATTTGCTAGCCAAGTTTGTACCAGCTTTCAACATAGCTAAACCATATTCTTCCAAGTTGACACCAGCTAATTCTGCCAACTCAGGAGCAATAACTGTATCTGTTGGGTGTGTTGTTGGTGATTTCAAAAGAAGGGTATCTGAAATCAAACCTGAAAGCATCAAACCAGCAATCTCTTTAGGTACAGCTACACCATGTTCTTTGAACATACGGTAAACGATTGAAGACGCTGAACCAACTGGCTCCAAACGCATGTAAAGTGGACTTGCAGTTTCAAAGTTAGCCACACGGTGGTGGTCTACAACACCATAAACTTCTACTTCAGCGATATCTGATACAGATTGTTGGAATTCATTGTGGTCAGTCAGGATAACTTGCTCTGCACCTTCTGCTTTAGCAGAAGTGATAACACGCGGTGCTTCTACACCAAAATAGTTCAAGACAAAGGCTGTTTCTTCATTTGGAGTTCCAAGAGCAACAGCTTCCGTATCCAAACCGTATGCTTCTTTTGCAAGGTAGGCAAAGGCTACAGATGACCCAATGGCATCTGAGTCTGGATTTTGGTGACCAAATACTAGAATCTTAGACATGATAATACCTCATTTTGTTTATTCTCTTTATTGTAGCATTTTTTTCGCTTTTTGACAAAAGTAAGAGGAGTCAAAGGACTCCCCGCTACTCTTCAAAATAACTGAGTAAATTTCTATCTTGATTTTCAGATAAAAATTGCTCCTTCTGTGGCCTCTTCTTGCGCTTGAAAAGGGCTTCAGCTGACATGGCTTCTTCCTTACTGGCAAAGCCTTGAGCATAGATAAGTTTGACTGGTAATCGTGCTCGTGTATATTTGGCTCCCTTCCCACTATTGTGGACAGCGAGGCGCCTCCTCACATCAGTCGTATAGCCTGTATAGTAGGAGCCATCACGACACTCCAGCACATACATATAAGCCTTATAATCCATAATAAATCTCTTCAAGTTCAGGCGTATAAGAGCCATCATCATTGTGAACAATGAGAGGTGGTAAGACCATAAGCCGCTTGTTGAACCATCCTTAATGGCCTCAATCAAGAGCATATTGGCTTCCTTTTCCTTTTTTGGATAGACAAATTGCAGACGCTTAGGTGCTAGATTATGTCGTTGCAACATGTCCAAGATATCTAAGAGTCGATCAGGACGATGAACCATGGCCAAGCGTCCATTGGACTTGAGAATGCTCTGGGCACTACGACAGATTTCCTGCAAATTGGTCGTGATTTCATGGCGCGCCAAGAGGTAATGCTCGCTCTCATTTAAGTTTGAATGAGGATCCACCTTGAAATAGGGCGGATTACACAAAATCATATCCACCTTACTTCCCTGAATGTGGGCAGGCATATTTTTCAAATCATCGCAGATGACCTGCATTTGCTCCTCTAATCCATTCAAACGGACAGAGCGCTCAGCCATATCTGCCAAACGCTCCTGAATCTCAACAGCCAATATCTGTGCCTGAGTACGTGTGCTGGCAAAAAGCCCCACTGCTCCATTCCCAGCACAGAAATCCACTATCAAGCCCTTCTTAGGAAAACGTGGAAAGCGTGACAAGAGAACACTATCCACCGAATAGCTAAAAACCTCTCTATTTTGAATGATTTTAATATCTGTCGAAAAGAGCTGGTTAATGCGCTCTCCTGATTTTAATAATTGTTCTTCTTCCATGGTCCTATTATAGCAAATTTATATTAACATTACAAAGAATATAGATTTCTAACTAATTCTTCTGCTTCTTCAAATGTTGAAGAGCTTCCTTGGTCCAAATTGGCATCATTCTTTTGAGGGGCGCAAAGCCGTAGTTAAAGCGGTCGCTTGAAAAGCGTCTCCGTCTCGGAAACTGGTGCTTTTCTTCCTCCAAAGTACGGATAGAAAGACTGGCTTCCCTGTAAATTCATCCAAATCTACTACCTGAACTTGAACCTCTTCATCGACTTTCAAGGCTTCATGAATATTTTCAATAAATCCTGTTCGAATCTCTGAAATGTGAATCAGTCCCGTATCACCCGTCTCTAGTTCAACAAAGGCACCGTAGGGCTGAATCCCTGTAATACGCCCCTTTAGCTTATCACCGATTTTCATCTTAGTCCTCGATTTCAATTGTTTCAATCACAACATCTTCAACTGGCTTGTCCATAGCCCCTGTCTCAACAGCAGCAATTTCATCTAAAACAGCGTAAGATGCTTCATCCACCAACTGTCCAAAAACCGTGTGACGGCGGTCTAGGTGAGGTGTCCCACCTTGGTTGGCATAGATTTCCGCAATCGGTTCTGGCCAACCACCACGAGCAATTTCTTTTTTAGAATAAGGCAGGTGTTGATTTTGCACGATAAAGAATTGGCTGCCGTTGGTATTTGGACCAGCATTGGCCATGGAAAGGGCACCACGGATATTGTAAAGTTCTTCTGAAAACTCATCCTCAAAAGATTCGCCGTAGATTGACTCGCCACCCATACCAGTTCCAGTTGGGTCTCCACCTTGAATCATAAAGTCCTTGATAATACGGTGGAAAATGACTCCATCATAGTAGCCATCTTTTGAAAGTGCCACAAAGTTAGCCACTGTTTTAGGAGCATGTTCAGGGAAGAGCTTGATACGCAAGTCTCCGTGATTGGTCTTAATAGTCGCGATAGGACCTTCTACTGTTTCAATGTCTACTTGTGGGAAATGCAATTCTTTTTCTACCATACCAAATCCTTCTAAGGCATCAAAAATGCCATCTTCTTCTAATGTTTTTGTAATATAATCTGCTTTTTCTTTGATGGTATCATGAGAAATTCCCATGGCAACGCTGATTCCAGCATAATCAAAGAGTTCCAAGTCGTTGAGGCCATCTCCAAAAACCATGACGTTGACTGGTTTCAAGCCAAGGTGTTCCACAACCTTTTCCACACCCGTCGCTTTGGAGCCTGAAATCGGAACAATATCAGACGAATGTTGGTGCCAACGAACCATGCGAAGTTTGTCTGAGAGACTATCAGGCAAGTGCAAGTCATCTCCCTTATCTTCAAAAGTCCACATCTGATAGATGTCTTCTTTTTCATGGAAATCCGGATCTACATCTAAATCAGGGTAAATTGGATTAATAGCTTCACTAATCATATCGGTGCGAGTCGACAACTTGGCATCATGACTCCCAACCAAACCATACTCAATTCCTTCTTTCTTGGCCCAAGAGATATATTCCTCAACATCTGATTTCTCAATCTGATGTTGATAAATGACCTGACCTTTTTTATCTTCGATATAAGCTCCATTTAAGGTCACAAAAAAGTCAGGATTGAGATCACGAATCTCTGGCACGACACCAAAAATCCCTCGTCCAGAAGCAATACCTGTCAAAATTCCTTTCTCACGTAATTGCTTAAAAACCGTTGGGATTGAAGCCGGAATAAAACCTGTCTTTGAATTCCGCAATGTATCATCAATATCAAAAAGACAATCTTGATCTTCTTTGCCTTGTATCTTAATTTGGCATCCATCTCACTACCTCTTTCAATCTAACTCTTTCCATTATACCATAAAGTAGCTAAATCCCCTATTTTCAAAGAAATTCGCTATCTCTTATTCGAACTTCTTGGATAAGTACAGAACTAAATCATCATTATTTTGAATAGTAGCATTCATTTCCAAGGGTTGATTTCGATACCAGACACCTGTCCCATCTGGAATGTAGCCCCGTCTGATATACAATCTCTGGGCAGGGCCATAGCCTAAGTGCAAACCTACACCAAGAGTGACCTTACTCGAAACAACCTTGACTCGTTTTTCTGCTTCTTCTAGCAGTTGATTCCCAATCCCTTGATTTCGAAAAGGCTCAAAGACATTGAAATCTGATAATTCTGGATAGACTTCTGCAAAAGGACCATGTTTAGCAGAGGGCAAAATGGTAATATAACCTGCCACTACTCCATTCATAGTCGCTACCAAGACTTCTCTGTCGCCACTTGCTTGCTCCCTAAAATAGCTAGCTAAGATTTCTTCTCTAGCAGGCCAACCTTGATTCATAAATCCATGAGATAAGGATTCAATATCAGACTTAATCATATTTCTAATCGTACAATTCATCTTTGACTTACCCACCTTTACTCTTTTTATTACCATTATAGCACGCCAAGGTCAGAAAAAAACTATCTCGTGAAAAAAGACCCAACCGGGTCTCAATTCGCTTTCTTGTTTCAAAGCTCGTGAAAAAGAGGTCCACCCGGACCCAACTCGCTCTCTCATTTCAAGGCTCGTGAAAAAAAGACCCAACCGGGTCTTTTCTTTAATCTTCGTTTACGAAAGGCATCAAAGCCATTACGCGAGCGCGTTTGATAGCTGTTGTTACTTTACGTTGGTTTTTAGCTGAAGTTCCTGTTACACGACGAGGAAGGATTTTCCCACGTTCTGAAACGAAACGGCTAAGAAGCTCAGTATCTTTGTAATCAACATATTCAATTTTGTTTGCTGCGATGTAATCAACTTTTTTACGGCGTTTGAATCCGCCACGACGTTGTTGAGCCATGTTTTTTCTCCTTTATAATTTTAGTTGTCCATTAGAATGGTAAATCATCATCTGAAATATCCAATGGATTTGTTGCTCCAAATGGATTTTCATCACGTGAAAAGTCTGGTACTGAATTTGTAGGCGCTGAATAGTTTGCAGTTGGTGCAGAGTAAGCTCCACCTGTATGACCCTCACGCACACTACGGCTTTCCAACATTTGGAAATTCTCAGCCACGACCTCTGTCACGTAGACACGTTGTCCTTGCTGGTTATCGTAACTACGAGTCTGGATACGACCTGTCACCCCGATAAGTGAGCCTTTTTTAGCCCAGTTAGCAAGATTTTCAGCCTGTTGGCGCCACATAACGACATTGATAAAATCAGCCTCACGTTCGCCATTTTGACTCTTAAATGTACGGTTTACTGCAAGAGTAAAAGTCGCAACTGCTACATTTGATGGGGTATAACGCAACTCAGCGTCACGTGTCATACGCCCTACAAGTACAACATTGTTAATCATAGTTTACCTTCTTACGCGTCAGTTTTGACAATCATGTGACGAAGAATGTCAGCGTTGATTTTTGAAAGACGGTCAAACTCTTTAAGAGCAGCGTCGTCGTTCGCTTCAACGTTAACGATGTGGTAAAGTCCTTCACGGAAATCTTTGATTTCGTATGCAAGACGACGTTTTTCCCAAGATTTTGATTCAACAACAGTTGCACCGTTGTCAGTCAAAATAGAGTCAAAACGTGCTACCAAAGCGTTTTTAGCTTCTTCTTCAATGTTTGGACGAATAATATAAAGAATTTCGTATTTAGCCATTGATATGTTCCTCCTTTTGGTCTAATGACCCCAAGACTTTGCAAGGGGTAAGTGAGGTTCGCTCACAATAAACTATTATACTAGAAAACAATTTTTTACGCAAGTAAAAACTCTTAAATAAAAAAAGAAGATGACGAATCATCTTCTCAAAAACTATGAGTTTTTAGTCTTCTTTTTTCTTGCGAGCAAGAAGTCCAAATCCACTTAGGGCTCCAAGAAGTCCAAGCGCTGCGAGGCTAGCGTTAGCTTCTGTACCTGTGTTAGGCAATTCTTTTTGACCATCAACATATTTAGGTGTTGCTGGTTGAGTAGCTGAATCAGTTGGTACTGAAATTTCAGCTGGTGTTGGAACAGCAGGTTGGTTTGGAGTTGTTGGTTGTTCCGGTTGCACTGGAGCTACTGGTTGTTCAGGAGTCTCTGGTGTTGATGGAACAGGTGCTGGTTCCGGCTTAGGATCTGGTTTAGGAGTTGGAGCCGGAGTTGGTCCTGGGTAAGGAGTTGGATTTGGTTTAGGACTGTTTGGAATGTAATTAATTGGTGTATCCTCACCTGGATTTGTTGGGATATCTGGTACTTCGTATCCTTTTGTTGGATCGTTCGGATCTACCGGTTTAAGTGGTTGACCGTTTCCATCAACAGGTGTGTGACCTGGTACGTATGGAAGAACTGGTTTGTTACTTCCTGGTTTTGTTGGATCCGTTGGATCATTTGGATACTTGATTGGGTTTGTTGGTTGACCTGGGATGTTTGGTACCCATGAACCAAGTGGTTTGTAAACATAAGTTACTGTTGTACCGTTTTCTCCAATCTTACCTTTAGCTTCACCTTCTACACGTTCCAATACGTATCCAGTAATAACTTTTCCACTTGTAGCGTACTCATCGCCTACTTTTCCTTTTGTTGTTTCTGTAGGTCTAAGTTCTTTTCCATTTTCATCTACATATTTAACTACTAGGTTAGCATCATTTGCTTCATAGTTAATTACTGTATCTTGACCTGGATCAGTTGGAATATTTGGTACGATGTATCCTTTTGTTGGATCGTTTGGATCTACTGGTTTCAATGGTTGTCCATTTCCATCTTTAGGTGTGTATCCTTCAACGTATGGTACAGTTGGTGTGTCTGTTCCTGGTTTCGTTGGATCTGCTGGATCATTTGGATACTTGATTGGGTTTGTTGGTTGTCCTGGAATGTTTGGAATCCATGAACCAAGTGGTTTGTAAACATAGGTTACTGTTGACCCATCTTTACCAATCTTACCTTTCGCTTCTCCTTCTACTCGTTCCAATACGTATCCAGTAATAACTTTACCAGTTGTAGCGTACTCATCTCCTACTTTTCCTTCTGTTGTCTCTGCAGGAAGAAGGTCTTTACCTTTTTCATCTACATATTTAACTACTAGGTTAGCTTTGTTGGCTACGTAGTTGATTGGAGTGTCTTGACTTGGATCTGTTGGAAGATTTGGTACTTCATATCCTTCTTCTGGATTATTTGGATTTACCGGTTTCAACGGATTACCATCTTTATCCTTAGGTGTGAATCCTGGTACGTATGGTGCTTTTGGTTTTTCAGTTCCTGGTTTTGTTGGATCTGTTGGATCATTCGGATACTTGATTGGGTTTGTTGGTTGTCCTGGAATGTTTGGTACCCATGAACCAAGTGGTTTGTAGGTTACTACTTCTGTAGCATCTTTTGAGTCTGCAGTTACTTTTGTGGTTGGTACTGTTGCTTTATCAGCTACAAATCCCTTAACTACTGGTGATTTAACTTCTACTAAATCTTGTTCTGGTGTCCAGTCACCGTAAGTCACTTCACCTGTTACCAAGTTGACCTTAGCTTCACATGTGAATTTAGCTTCTTGTGTTACTGTTTTCGGAGTTCCGTCTTCGTTTAATACTGGAGTTCCATCTTCGTATACGTAAGTGATGGTACGTGTTACTGTTTTATTTAGATCTTTTTCTTCTAATCCAGCTGGGTATTTAGGTCCGTCTGGGTTGTTTGGATCTACCGGAGTTCCTGGTGTTTTTGGTTGATCTGGTGTTACTGTAACGACTTTAGCTTTAAGTGTTACTTTGAATTCTTGATCAGCGTCTTTATCTTTATCGAATTTTCCACCTTCTGGGTATGTATTAGATACTAATTCATATCCTTTGTTTTCAAGTTCTTTGATCTTAGCTTTTACTTCAGCTTCTTTTGTTAATGGTGTATCTGAGTCACCTTCTTCATTAATCGCTTCTACTCCTGGAATTGGGTTTCCTTTTTCATCTACGAAAGTTGTTTTAGCTTTTTGAGTATCTTTTACATAGTTGATTGGAGTGTCTTGACTTGGATCTGTTGGAAGATTTGGTACTTCATACCCTTCTTCTGGATTATTTGGATTTACCGGTTTCAACGGATTACCATCTTTATCCTTAGGTGTGAATCCTGGTACGTATGGTGCTTTTGGTTTTTCAGTTCCTGGTTTTGTTGGATCTTGTGAATCATTTGGATACTTGATTGGGGTTGTTGGTTGTCCTGGAATGTTTGGTATCCATGAACCTAGTGATTTGTAGGTTACTTCTTCTGTAGTATCTTTTGAATCCGCAGTTACTTTTGTAGTTGGAACTGTTGCTTTATCAGCTAAATATCCGTCTACTTTTGGTGATTTCACTTCAGCCAAGTCTTGTGCTGGAGTCCAGTCTCCGTATGTAACTTCACCTGTAACTAAGTTTACTTTTGCTTCACGTGTGAATTTAGCTTCTTGTGTTACGATTTTTGGAGTGCCGTCTTCGTTTAATACTGGAGTGCCATCTTCGTATACGTATGTGATTGTACGTGTTACTGTTTTGTTTAGATCTTTTTCTTCCAAGCCAGCTGGGTATTTAGGTCCGTCTGGGTTGTTTGGATCAACTGGTGTTCCTGGTGTTTTTGGTTGATCTGGTGTTACTGGTACTACACGTTCTTTAAGTGTTACCGTAAACTCTTGGTCAGTGTCAACATCTTTATCAAATACTCCATCTGTTGGATATGTATTAGATACTAATTCATATCCTTTGTTTTGAGCTTCTTTGATCTTCGCAGCGATTACTTCTGCCTTAGTAAGCTTATCTCCATTTGTACCTGTTTCAGAAATTGGTTCATTTCCTTCAACTTGCTTAACATTACCCTCTTTATCTTGATAAACAAATGTTGTTGTTGCTTTCTGGATTGGTGTATAAGTAACTACTTCATTGATATTTTCTGAAGCGTTTGTTACTTGCACTGTAGCTACTGTAGCTTTATCAACTGTGTGTTTAGCAATCTCAGGTGATTTCACTTCAGCCAAGTCTTGTGCATCTGACCAGTCTCCGTATGTAACTTCACCTGTAACTAAGTTAACCTTTGCTTCACGTGTGAATTTGGCTTCTTGTGTTACTACTTTTGGAGTGCCATCTTCATTTAACACTGGAGTGCCATCTGCATATACGTATGTAATTGTACGTGTGACAGTTTTGTTTAGATCTTTTTCTTCCAAACCAGCTGGGTATTTAGGTCCGTCTGGATTGTTTGGATCCACTGGAGTTCCTGGAGTTTTTGGTTGATCCGGTGTAACTGGTACAACACGTTCTTTAAGTGTTACTGTGAACTCTTGATCAGCGTCGTTATCTTTATCGAATTTTCCATCTGTTGGATAGTTATTTGAAACTACTTCATATCCTTTGTTTTCAAGTTCTTTGATCTTAGCTTTTACTTCAGCTTCTTTTGTTAATGGTGTATCTGAGTCACCTTCTTCATTAATCGCTTCTACTCCTGGAATTGGGTTTCCTTTTTCATCTACGAAAGTTGTTTTAGCTTTTTGAGTATCTTTTACATAGTTGATTGGAGTGTCTTGACTTGGATCTGTTGGAAGATTTGGTACTTCATACCCTTCTTCTGGATTATTTGGATTTACCGGTTTCAACGGATTACCATCTTTATCCTTAGGTGTGAATCCTGGTACGTATGGTGCTTTTTGGTTTTTTTCAGTTCCTGGTTTTGTTGGATCTTGTGAATCATTTGGATACTTGATTGGGGTTGTTGGTTGTCCTGGAATGTTTGGTATCCATGAACCTAGTGATTTGTAGGTTACTTCTTCTGTAGTATCTTTTGAATCCGCAGTTACTTTTGTAGTTGGAACTGTTGCTTTATCAGCTAAATATCCGTCTACTTTTGGTGATTTCACTTCAGCCAAGTCTTGTGCTGGAGTCCAGTCTCCGTATGTAACTTCACCTGTAACTAAGTTTACTTTTGCTTCACGTGTGAATTTAGCTTCTTGTGTTACGATTTTTGGAGTGCCGTCTTCGTTTAATACTGGAGTGCCATCTTCGTATACGTATGTGATTGTACGTGTTACTGTTTTGTTTAGATCTTTTTCTTCCAAGCCAGCTGGGTATTTAGGTCCGTCTGGGTTGTTTGGATCAACTGGTGTTCCTGGTGTTTTTGGTTGATCTGGTGTTACTGGTACTACACGTTCTTTAAGTGTTACCGTAAACTCTTGGTCAGTGTCAACATCTTTATCAAATACTCCATCTGTTGGATATGTATTAGATACTAATTCATATCCTTTGTTTTGAGCTTCTTTGATCTTCGCAGCGATTACTTCTGCCTTAGTAAGCTTATCTCCATTTGTACCTGTTTCAGAAATTGGTTCATTTCCTTCAACTTGCTTAACATTACCCTCTTTATCTTGATAAACAAATGTTGTTGTTGCTTTCTGGATTGGTGTATAAGTAACTACTTCATTGATATTTTCTGAAGCGTTTGTTACTTGCACTGTAGCTACTGTAGCTTTATCAACTGTGTGTTTAGCAATCTCAGGTGATTTCACTTCAGCCAAGTCTTGTGCATCTGACCAGTCTCCGTATGTAACTTCACCTGTAACTAAGTTAACCTTTGCTTCACGTGTGAATTTGGCTTCTTGTGTTACTACTTTTGGAGTGCCATCTTCATTTAACACTGGAGTGCCATCTGCATATACGTATGTAATTGTACGTGTGACAGTTTTGTTTAGATCTTTTTCTTCCAAACCAGCTGGGTATTTAGGTCCGTCTGGATTGTTTGGATCCACTGGAGTTCCTGGAGTTTTTGGTTGATCCGGTGTAACTGGTACAACACGTTCTTTAAGTGTTACTGTGAACTCTTGATCAGTATCGACATCTTTATCGAATACTCCATCTGTTGGATAGTTATTTGAAACTACTTCATATCCTTTGTTTTGAGCTTCTTTTACTCTATTAGCAACTTCTTCTGCTTTTGTAAGTTTGTCTCCACCTTTACCTGTTTCAGTTATAGGTGTGTTTCCTTCTACTTGTTTAACATTTCCGTCTTTATCTTGGTAAACAAATGTTGTTCTTGCTTTTTGGATAGCTGTATAGGTAACTACATATTCGTAATCTTCATCAGTTGCTGTTGTTGCTTGTACAGGAACTTTTTCTACACTTGCAATGTAACCTTCTTTTTGAGGGACTGTTACTTCCGGAAGAGTAGTATCTCCGTTACCAACCCAGTTAATGTAGATTGGTTTTCTGTTAGCATCTACTTCTGCCTCATTTTTAGCATTTACTTGGATAGTACCTGTATAGCTTACAGTTTGATTTGTTGGTTCAAATACTTGTTGTCCTGCAAGATCCTTAACATCGTCTGCGTAAACATACTTAATCGTACGATTTACTTCTTCTACTTTTGTTTTCTTAACATAGTAGTATACAACATTGTTTACAAAGGCGTTTGGGTTGACACCATTCGCTTGAAGTTCTTCTGAACTATAGATAGCACTCGCACGGTTTGGACCAATGTTAACTGTTCCCGTTGTTCCTTTAGCTGGAACATCAACACGGATGTATTCAATGCCATTAATCGTTTTAGTTAAATCGGGAATTTCATTTGAAACATCATATTTTTTACCTAAAATATTCTTAGTTTCATAGCTACCATCTTCATTAGGTTTTGCAAAACCATCATAACTTGTTGGTTCATAGGCAATCTCTTCACCTGTCTCAATATTTACTAAAGTAATAGTAACAGCACCTGTTTCAAACTGGCTGTTCCCCCCTGCTCCAACTTCAACTTTCCAACCGTTCGCAACTTTAGTTGTTATATTTTCTTCTCCTCCATTAAGAGGTGTTCCACCTGAAACTGTTAGAGTAGCTGCGGTTTTATCAGTATCTCCGACAACACTTCCATCTTTCAGACGACCTGCTTCATCGTATATAAACTTAGAATACTCGTCTGAAAATGTACGGTTTGTTTTAGCTTTTTCAACCCCAAGTTTATCTAAACCAATAGAAACTATTGAGTCTTCTTGAATTGCACCGTTAATTACTTCTATTTCTAATTCTGTAGGTGATTTACAGTTGCTTTTAATGTAAAGTTTGTATCACGACCGTCATTAAGAATCCAAACGTTGTTTGCATTAGCTTGAACATTATTCCAACGACCTGCAGGGCGGTATGTTATACTATCAGCTTTATTAGTATTTGTGGCAGTGTTTTTTGAACCATCAATTGTTTTAAAATATGTAAAATCATCATTTGGTAATGTAATCGTAAATTTAGAACCTTTTCCGTAACGTACATCACTATCAGTATTAATAACTACTGCATCACTCTTTCTAACGCGTTCACTTCCTTTATACCCTAAAATGTTATCTCCCATAATAGTAGCAGAAGTATTTTGTTTTTGTGCCGCTGACTTAGATGCTTTATGAGTATACTTATGTTCTAAAATTTGTTGACCATTTACACTAATCGCCGCTGTGTATTCTGTATCTTTAGAAATATCAGGTGCATAGTAATCAATGGCTGTTAAGTTTTCTTCATAGAAAGTTGTTACAGCGTAGTTTTTCGCTTTATCATTCCATCTAATTGTGTAAGTAGTAGTTCCTACCTCATTCGGAATAGCTGGTTGTTCAGCAAGACGCTCTTCATAAGTCATACCATCTTGGTTACGTTGTGCCCAGAAAGGAGCTTTTCCATTTCTATTCCCTGCAGAGTTAGTAGTTGCTTTAGATACAACTTCTCCAATTACAGTTCCATCTGCTGCTGTTATTTTTGTACCAGGTTTGAAACTATCCCCAAATCCTGTCAAGTTTTTCATCTCAATCGTAGTAGTATCACCATTTTGCGCTTGAGATGTATCAAATACTACATCAATTCCCCATGCTTTAGGTGCAGTATTATCTGCGTTCATAGTCACATAGGCATTATTAACTGTTACAACTGCATTACCATTTCTGATAACACCTTTACCTGTAATGGTTTGATCTTTAGCATCTGTAGCTCCAAGCACAGCTTCTACTTTACCTGCATGACCTGCACGTTTCATTTCAGCGTAGACTGCTTCGATAGCAGATGAGATGCGATTTACTTGGGCTGTTAGTTGTTCTTCCGTAGAATCGTTAGAATAGAGCAAACCTTTTGCAGCTACTGCTTCAAGCTTCACAGCAGCAATTGCAGCTGACAATTTTTGTTTAGCTTCAACATCTTTTACTTCTTTATCTGAGAAGTTTGAAGCAACTGTTGCCATTACTTCTGCTTCTGAAGTCAATTGAGTAAGAACCGTCTTAACTTCATCTTTAGGTTTTACTGTTTCAGTTTTTTCAGCTGTTTCTTTGTCAGTTTTTTCTTTATCAGCTTCTTTTTTGTCAGCTTGCTCTTTATCAGATTTTTCTTTTTCAACTTTATCAGTAACTTCTTTTTCTGCTACAGGTGTTGCTTCAGTTTTAGCGTCGTCTTTTACTTCAGGTTTTTCATCTGCTTTTACAGCATCAATCTTTAATTCTGGAAGTTCCTCAACAACTGGTGTTGTTATAGCTGAATCAGGTTTCTGTTTATCAGAATTTGTAATTTCTGGCGCTTTTGTAGTCGCAACATTTGTTTCATCAGCTTTAACAGCATTTGCTCCTAATAGGAGAGCAGTTCCCAATAGAACACTGGCTGCCCCAAAACTATACTTACGAATAGAAAAACGTTGGGCTCTTCTACCATGGTATTTTTCTGTTCTTGAATACATGTTTTCTCCTTTTTATCTCAATCTAAAAGTCTAAAATTACATATAAATCTATATGTTTGTTTTATAAAAACAACTATATTATTCTATCATAAATAAAATTAACTCGTCAATAAATATGTATCGTTTATATTCGATTTATTTATATTATTTCTGTGTCCTAGGTACAAAAAAATGATATCATCAGACTCTTTCCACATATGCTTGAATATATATATATATATATATATATATATTGCATAAAAATGCATCGAGGAAGTCAATTAAGCATCATCTCAAAAATAAATCTATACTATTTCTTCGATTTTAACATCAAAAAAAGAAGATGACGAATCATCTTCTCAAAAACTATAAGTTTTTAGTCTTCTTATTTCTTGCGTGCCACAAGACCAAATCCACTCAATACTCCAAGAAGTCCAAGTGCTGCTAGGCTAGCATGATCTTCTGTACCAGTATTTGGTAATTCCTTCTTATCATTGGATACAGTTGTTTCAGCTACTTGTTTAGAATCTGTAGAACTTGTCTGAACTGGAGTAGCTACTGGTTTTTCTGGACTTGTAGGAGTCTCTGGAGCACTTGGTTGCTCTTGATTGATTGGATTTGTAACCTTCTTATAGTGATGTAGGGTATTTCCTTTAGCATCAGTTGTTGAATGACTATATTCATATCCTTCCAACTCTATTGGATTGTGTTTTCCTTCTTTATCTGAAGTAATTCGGTTACCATTTTCATCAAGATATTCCGTTACAATCTCCACAGTTGAACCGCCATTTTGAGCAATGACTCCTCCACCATTTTGTGATTTAGGTGTTACCGTAACTGGTACATCCACTGTAATAATACGACCATCAGGTAATTTCACTTTCACTTTAACAACTGGTTTTGTTCCTGGTGTTTCAGTTGTTGGAATTTCCCCGACTTCTACAATTTCCCATCCTGGTTCTTTTGGTAAATCGATATGACCTTTTACATCATCTGGTGTAATTGGTGTTCCTTGTGGCACAACTATTGGTCTGACAGTTGGCGTTACGATGACTGGTACATCAACTTCAATAATTTCTCCAGTTGGTACTTTAACCTTCACTTTAACGCTTGGTTTTACTCCTGCAGGAATTGTTGTTGGAATTTCTCCTATTTCTACAATTTCCCATCCTGGTTCTTTTGGTAAATCAATATGTCCTTTCACATCATCTGGTGTGATTGGAGTTCCTTGTGGTACAACTATTGGTCTGACAGTTGGCGTTACGATGACTGGTACATCAACTTCAATAATTTCTCCAGTTGGTACTTTAACCTTCACTTTAACGCTTGGTTTTACTCCCGCTGGAATGGTTGTTGGAATTTCTCCTACTTCTACAATTTCCCATCCTGGTTCTTTTGGAAGATCGATATGTCCTTTCACATCATCTGGTGTGATTGGAGTTCCTTGTGGCACAACTATTGGTCTGACAGTTGGCGTTACAATGACTGGTACATCGACAGTAATCTTACGTCCATCTGGTAATTCAATTTCAACTGGAACAACTGGTTTTGTTCCTGGTGTTTCAGTTGTTGGAATTTCTCCTACTTTTGTTACAGTCCATTCTTTTGGTAATTCGATATGTTTCTTAACATCTTCTGGTGTAACTGGTGTTCCTACAGAAACTACTACCGGAGTTGTTTGTCCATTAGGAGTTTTATATCTGAATGTAGAACCTTCTGGGTATTCTGTTTTATCAATGCTTTTCTCTGGATCTGGAAGAACATCATTTGTTTCTTTGACTGGTACAATTTGTGGTACACCTTCGACTACTGTAACTGGTACTTTAACAGTTGTTGTTTTCTCTTGACCATCTACAGTGTATTTAACTGGTACATCAACTTCAGTATCTTCTGTTAAATCTGGTACTGTTACTGTAGCTGTTTCATCAACAGTAACGGTTGCACCTTGAGGTAATTTTCCTGTAAATGTTGCATCTTCAATTGCTTTTTTGGCTTGAGCAAGTACTTTTTCTTTTGCTTTTTCTTTATCCCCATTTTTAGGAACAAGAATTTCATCCGCTTCTGGTTTTGGTAATACTGTTACAGGGACACTTACTGTTTCTGTTAAGTTACCATTATCATAGGTTACTGGTACGTCAACTTTACATCTGTAGCTCCAGCTTTTCCAGTTGTTTCTGGTAATGTTGTTGGTTCACCTTTTTCCCCATCTGTACCTGCTGTTACAGCTTCTTTTGCTTGTTCAGCAGTTGGTTTTTCACCTTCAAATACAACAATCTTACTTGGTGTTGAACCTACTACTGTTACTGGTACATTAATCGTATCTTCAGTTACCACTGTACCTGTTGCGTCTTTATATTGTACCTTAACTGGTACTGCTGTTTTATCACCATTAGAATCTGTTGCTGGAACAGCATATGTTTGGTTTGGATCTAATTCTGCTGTAACTCCTGATGGTAATGTTAGTTTACCTACCGCTGCTTGTGCTTTTTCTTTCACTGCTGCTGTTAAGTTATCACCAGTTGTATCTTTTAATGTGATTACTTTTTCTGGTGTTGCTTTTGGTAAGACTGTTACTGGTACTTTTACAATTTCATTTCCGCTTGGATAGGTTACTGTAGTTGGAACAGTTACATCTGTTGCTCCAACTTTTCCTGTTGTTTCTGGTAAATCAGCTTCTGTTGGCGTTCCTACTGTTCCGCCAGTATCTGGTGTTACTGCTTCTTTCACCTTATTCGCATCTGGTTTGTTTCCTTCCACAGTGTAAACTGTTTTTGGTACTGAACCTAATACATTTACGGTAATTTCAGCATCTTTTGTATACGTTTTGCCATCAACAGTATAAGTTACTGGAACTTTAACGGTTCCTTTATCCGTTCCTTTTTCTGCAGTGATTGTTGCTAAAACTTCTTCAGTAATATCTCCAACAACTACATCTTTAGAACCTTCTGGTAAATTATCTTTGAAATCAGCCGATGTTACTAATTCTGTTACTTTTGCTTTCGCAGCTTCTTTTACTTTTTCAACAGTCGCTCCTTTTGGTACCTCTACATCACCAGTTGCTTTTGGTAAAACAACGACTGGAACTAGAACTCTTTCCGATAAACTATCATTATTATAGGTTACTGGAATTGGCACTTCCTTAGTTCCTGGTTCTGCTGTAATGTTTCCAGATAATAGTGGTTCACCTTTTTCCCATCTGTACCTGCTGTTACAGCTGCTTTCACTTCGTCATCTGTTAATTCATCATCTTCGAATTTTACAATTTTATTGACTGTTGATCCTACTACCGTTACTGGAACTTCGACTTCTCTCGTTTCAACAATATTATCATTAGCATCTTTGTACTCTACTACTACTTTTGCAGGAGTTTGGACACCTGTTGTCGTTGTTGCTGGAAGAGTACCTTCTTTTACTTGTTTAATCGATACTTTTATACCTGTTGGGATCTTATCTGTAGCAATTGCTTTAGCTGCTTCTTTTGCTTTTTCTTTCACTACAGTTTCTAAATCAGTGCTATCTTTAAGTACCGTTACTCCAGTAGGAGTTACTTTTGGTAAAACTACAACATCTACAGTTGTTTCTACTGAAATTGTTTCTGTTCCTTTTGTATAAGTTACTGTTGCAGGAGTTGGTAATGTTTGACCTGCTTTACCTGAAGTTGCAGGAATATTAGCAATATCATTTTTAGTTGGAGTAAATCCATCTACAGCTGTAGGATTTACTTTCTCTTTTAATTGATCATTTGTTAAAGTATCATCTTCTACTGTATATAGTTTATTTGTTACTTGATCTTTAGTAGTAATAACATAAGTCGTTGAAGCAATTGCAGTATTATCACCTTCATTTGTTCCTGTTGCTGTATCTGAATCAGCAGTAACGACATTTCCATTACTGTCTTTTACATCTACTTTAACAGTATAGTTACCTGTTTCTGTTAACTTCACAGCTGCAACTTCTGCGGCACTATGATATTCCGTTACTTTCCCTGAAGGAGATGTTAACGTTACTTTAGTAACAGTTGTTTCCTTCTTAGTTGGATCTGTAGTTGCATCATCTTCTCTGTCAGTAATTGTTACTGCAGCAGATGCTTGTTTTACTAAATCAACAGTTGCACCTTTTACAGTTGTGTAAGAAGTTGAAGTAACAGCTGGAGCATCATTTAATACAGACGCTTTATCTGAACTTTCTGCATGAACTGCATCGACTGTTCCAGTAAAGCCTGATGTAGTTGAAATACTCCATGTCTCTCCATTTTTTGTTGCGGTAACAGTAGAATTATCATCAGCAGTCCATTTATTTAGTCCTTTGTCATATTTAACAGTTACAACCATACCTTTATTGGTATCAGTTGCTGACTCTGCTGAACTATTCGCCGCATTTTCTTTATTGTAACTTGTTAATGTACGAGATACATCATTAACTGCTGTAACTTTTCCTGTTGCATCTAACGTACGAGTATATTCATAAACATTGAATGTTGTTTCTCCATCTTTGTTTACATCAACATATAAGTCACGTTTAACCATGTAGTTGTTCCATCACTATTGACAGTTTTCTTTTCAGCAATATCACTAGGTAACTCCCAACGACCTGTTGTCTTATTGAATGTTGCTGTTACATTCTCTCCTAGTTTAGTTTTTAATGTTACTTCTGCTCGTGTAAAAGTAGCTGTTACATTTTCACTATTTGCTGTTACATTAATCGTATCTGTAGCCGCTTTTGCTGTTGCTGTTGGAAGAACTTTTAAGTTAAATGTTTCTCCAACTGTACCGATTTCATCATTAACGTTTACAGCTGTATTAGTTGTTTCTGATACAACCCATTTTCCATTTTTGGCAACAACTTTTGTATTTGTGCCATCTGGTAATGTAATCGTTGCTTCTGAAGCACCTTTTGAAATTGTAATTGGTACTTCTTTATCGTATGCATGAACATTTTTTACAGAAACTGTAGGTGCAATTTTAAAAGTTGCATGAGCATAGGCTTCATTTGCATTAGTTACATTATAATCTCTTGCATAAATAGATACGCGGTAAATTCCTGCTTCAGTAGGAGTTCCTTTAAATCCATTCGGATTGTTATCCGTCATATCATTTGAAGCAATTGTGAAACCTACACCAGGAATTTAGTGTCATTTCCTGTTAATTCTGTAGGATTCCCTGCTCCTGCTCCTGTAGTTCCTGTAATATTCGTTCCAGAAACCCCAACAATAGCACGACCAACTGTATCTCTAATAGTCGCTGTACGGTTAAGAGGAGTTCCATTTTCATCTGTTAAATTATAAGGAATATTTCTACCATTAGGTGCACCTGCATGTGATGCCCCAGCATCTTTGTATTCTACTGGTGCTACAAGATTTTCTCCTACTTTTCCTTCCTTAACTGTATCATCGATTTTTAATTCAGGTGGTGTAGTATCTTTCCATGCTGTACCACCAAATCTATGCTCTTCTAATGGAATTCTTACACTTTTACCAGTAATAGTATTTTTAAACGTTACATAAGCTTTTAATTGTTGATAGTTAAATGGACTACTATGCGTTACAACCCCTTGTATACTATCCGATTGTTTATCGTAGACTAATCCACCAGGCATATTTGATACTATAAAATCAGAAACAGTCCAACCTGCCGCTTTTGCTTTTTCTGTTACTTCAATACGTTTACTTGCATCTTTGACGTAAACTTTATCAATTCCTTGTTCATATCCAAGTTTATAAATACTAGAAAGTAGATATTCATAAGGTCCATTTCCATAGTAAGTTGCTGGAACTTGACTTGAAATTCTTGTTCCATCATATCTTATATTTCCACGCCATAGTGGAGCTTCTTCTATAATTTTTTGAACTTCTTCAGCTGGTAACTTTAATCCATAGTCAATACGAGCCCTTACATCATTCTCTTTACCTAAATACGTATAGTTAGATGGTCCAGGACTAGGTCTTGTCCCAGCATGTTGATCAGAAAACACCCTGAACTCTAGCCCTTCAGCATCTGCTTTCTTCTCTGGAGTATTTACTCCTAAATCTCCTTCTCCATCATGGCCACTACCAAATGGCATTGTATAGGTATCCCAACCAGTAAAGTTTTCTCGTGATACTGTACTTGTACTTCCGATAATATCTTTTGCTGTTGGTTGTGCTGGATTTGTTGGGGTTATGACATCATTAGTAACTGTAGTATTTGCTGATGCCTCTCTAAACCCACTTTCCCCATTGCCAGGAATCACTTGTCCATTACGTGAGTCTTGATTTTGTTTTTCTTCCTTCTTTTCTGCTTTTGGCATACTTTCAATAACGAAAGCTTTACCGTTTACTGCTGATGTAGCTTTATCTACTTCTGCTTGTGTTGCTTTTTAATTTGATAAGAAAGTTTGAGCCTTAGCTAGTTCTGCTTTAGCAGTTTCGATAGTTGCGGCAGTCTTTTCAGATACTCCTGCTTTTTCAAGGGCTGTCTCCATACGAGTAATAGCTGCTTCCAATTTGCTTGTATCAGCCTTTGTTACCGTTACTGATGCTGCTGGTTGCTCTACATCAGACGCTGGTTGTTCTACAGCTGGTGCTGTTGGTTGCTCAGTTGTTGGTGTCGCCACAGTTGATGTAGAAATTTCAGTTGCTGCTACGGTAGTTGCCGCACTTTGTACCTCTGTCGCTGAAACTGCTCCATTTCCTAAGAACATTAAACCAGCCGCAATCGCTACTGATGCTGCTCCAAAACTGTATTTACGAATACCGTAACGAATATACTTTTCCGTTCTAAAATCTTGTTGTTTACCCTTCATTTAGAGTCACAACCTCCTTTATGCATATTTTTTTAATATTGAATTGAAATATACAGACAAATAAAAAGCCCCCTCAAATTTTTTAGTAATATTAAGAGGTTATCATTTTGAAAAAAGGTTGCCCAATAATTATCAATATCACTTAATATTGTATCATGCCACTATTATTAATTCAAGTTTAATGTCTATATATATATTTATTGTTTCAATTTAATACCTCCTTAAAGAAACTAGTACATACATCAGTTCTTAAACAATAAGGTCAATGTACTAGGATACGAAACTCTATTCTGAACAACTGGTAGTATGTTTCTAGCACAAATTCAATTTTATAAGAAAAGGAAGTAAATATTTTCACGAAAAGCGCATATTATCAAGATTTTGAAAACCTGATAATAGTTACTTTCGTTTCTCGACCTTTCCATGAAAAAAACGCCACATAGGCGTTTTCCTGTTCTTATGGTTTGATACGATGCAACATACGTGGGAATGGAATGGCTTCACGGATGTGTTTTGTTCCTGCTGCAAAAGTTACCATACGTTCGATACCGATACCAAATCCACCGTGTGGAACTGTACCGTATTTACGAAGGTCAAGGTAGAATTCATACTCTGTACGATCCATTCCAAGTTCATCCATCTTAGCAACTAATGCATCGTAGTCTTCCTCACGCATAGATCCACCGATGATTTCTCCATAGCCTTCTGGGGCAAGCAAGTCTGCACAAAGCACGCGCTCTGGATTTCCAGGAACTGGTTTCATGTAGAAGGCCTTGATAGCTGCTGGGTAGTTCATGACAATGTCGGCACACCAAAGTGGTTTGAAATCCACGTTTCGTGTGGTGAACCAAAGTCATCACCATGCTCAAGATGCTCGTAGTCAGCGTCTTCATCATTTTCATGCTCTTGCAAGAGGTCAATGGCTTGATCGTAAGTGATACGTTTGAATGGCTCTGCAATGTAGCGTTTCAAGAGCTCTGTATCACGGTCCAAGGTTTCCAAGGCTTGAGGCGCACGGTCCAAAACACCCTGAAGAAGAGCTTTCACATAAGCTTCTTGCAAGTCAAGGGACTCATCGTGTGTCAAGTATGAGTACTCAGCGTCCATCATCCAGAACTCAGTCAAGTGACGGCGTGTTTTTGATTTTTCAGCACGGAATACTGGACCAAAGTCAAAGACACGACCAAGAGCCATAGCACCTGCTTCAAGGTAAAGCTGACCTGATTGGCTCAAGTAGGCTGGCGTTCCGAAGTAATCTGTCTCAAAGAGTTCTGTTGAATCTTCTGCCGCATTTCCTGAAAGAATTGGGCTATCAAACTTCATGAAGCCGTTCTTGTCGAAGAACTCATAAGTTGCATAAATGATAGCGTTACGGATTTGCATAACCGCTACTTGCTTACGAGAACGTAGCCACAAGTGACGGTTGTCCATCAAGAAGTCTGTTCCGTGTTCTTTTGGTGTGATTGGGTAGTCTTGAGATTCACCGATCACTTCGATGTCTGTGATATCCAACTCATAGCCAAACTTAGAACGTTCGTCTTCTTTAACAATCCCTGTCACATAAACAGACGTTTCTTGGCTCAAGCGTTTGATGACATCAAACTTTTCAAGTCCCACTTCTTCACCAAATTTTTCGACAAAGTTTGGTTTAAAGGCTACACCTTGGAAGAAGGCCGTTCCATCACGCAATTGCAAGAAGGCGATTTTCCCTTTTCCTGATTTATTGGCAACCCAAGCGCCAATCGTCACTTCCTGACCAACATAGTCTTTTACATCGATAATCGTTACACGTTTTGTCATTATTTTTCCTTTTCTTTTATTTTTCCATAAATGCTTTCAAGCGTTTAACTGCTTCTTTAAGCGTGTCTAAGTCTGTCGCATAGCTGAGGCGGACATTTTCTGGCGCTCCAAATCCAGCTCCTGTTACCAAGGCTACCTCGGCTTCTTCTAGGATAGCGGTTGTAAATGCTGTTACATCGCTATAGCCTTTCATCTCCATTGCCTTTTTGACATTTGGGAAGAGATAGAAGGCTCCTTGCGGTTTGACCACTTCAAATCCTGGCACTTCTGCAAGAAGGGGATAAATGGTATTGAGACGTTCTTCAAAAGCCTGACGCATGCTTTCTACAGTATCTTGCTCACCTGATAGGGCCTCAACTGCTGCATACTGGGCTACTGCTGACGGGTTTGAAGTTGTTTGACCTGCAATCTTAGACATGGCAGCGATAATGTCTGCTTCTCCAACCGCATAGCCAATCCTCCAACCAGTCATAGCATAGGTTTTAGATACACCATTGATGACCACCGTTTGCTTGCGAATCGCTTTCGATAGGCTAGAAATCGGTGTGAATTCATGATCATTATAGACCAAGCGACCATAGATATCATCTGCTAGGATGAGAATATCATTTTCTACAGCCCAGTTTCCGATTGCCAAAAGTTCCTCACGGGTGTAAATCATACCTGTCGGATTGGATGGTGAATTCAGCACCAAAACCTTGGTCTTGTCTGTGCGAGCTGCTTCCAACTGCTCTACAGTCACCTTAAAGTGATTGTCTTCCTTAGCAGGAATGAAGACTGGGACACCCTCTGCCATCTTGACCTGGTCTCCATAGCTGACCCAGTATGGGGTTGGGATGATCACTTCATCGCCAGGATTGACCACAGCCATAAAGAAAGTATAAAGAGAATATTTGGCTCCCGCAGCGACTGTCACTTGATTTGGCGCTACAGAATAGCCGTAGAAACGCTCAAAGTAGGTATTAACCGCTGCCTTAAGTTCTGGCAGACCTGAGGTTACTGTATAAAAAGAAGCACGCCCATCTTGAATCGATGCAATGGCGGCATCTTGGATATTTTTGGGAGTAGTGAAATCTGGCTCACCCAAGGTTAGAGACAGGATATCTCTTCCCTCAGCCTTCAGTGCTTTGGCACGGGCTCCAGCAGCCAAGGTCACACTTTCTTCCATTTCTAAAACACGGTTGGATAGTTTCATAGGCCCTCCTTATTGACCAATGCTCCTGTTTCAAAATCTACTAGATAAAAATCAGAGCCTGACTTGACTTCCCAGATTGGCTTATCTTGATAACGGCCAAAGGTAATCTTGTCAATCTCTCCAGCTCCTTTTTCCTTAGAAACCGCTTCTGCTTTTTCTTGTGAAACACCTTGATTTAGCTGATAAACGTAGATTTTATGGTCATCTTTTCCAATCAGGACAGCAAGTGCTTCTTGTTTTTTATTACGGCCAAGAACGCTGTAATAAGATTCCAAGCCATTGTATAAGTCAACCTGATCAGCCTGCTCTAATCCTGCATACTGCTGAGCTAATTTCTCCTTCACTTTTAGCTGTTTGATAAGGTTTCATACTCAGAAACACTAGATACAGAAAGGAAGCACTGATAACCACAAACAAAATCGTCATCCCTAGACCATACTGCCACAGTAGATTATTTTTTGCTTTGTTTTGTCTTTTTTTCACTCGTCTATTTTACCATCTATTGGGCTTTATTACAAGTGAATGCAAGAACAATCGCACTTTATTTCTTCTTTCAAAGCAAAGACACAAGCGAAATCAACCTATTAAAAAACCTGAGCTTGGCACTCAAGTTTTCGTAAGTTTTTTTGATCTATGGAATCATTTTATCATCCATTCTTTTAGCCATTTTTCCTAAAAAGATAGTCAATAGAAGGCTAATCATGACTAAAAATAATCCTAGATAAAGAAATGTTAGCACAAAGCCTAAATGGTCAATCAACCAGCCTGTCAGTGGGAAAAACACAATCATACTCAAGCTAAACATCACAGAGTAGACACTCAGCATGGTTGCCCTTACTTCACTTGGAAGGCGCTCTTGCAAATCGTTATCAAAAATCGGCTGAAAAAGAGCATATAGAGCATTACTAATCAAATAAATCAAAATATAGATTAGAGGTGTTCCAAAGTAGGACAACATATAGGTGACGCCAGTCAGCAGCACGAGGATAGGGAAAAGCTTCAAGGCAGCATATTTCTTTCCAATCTTACTCGCTAGATAGACTGCGACGATATTTAAGAGACTACCAAGTAGCATAACTGCTGAAATTTGCCAACTACTTAAATCTGGTAACTGATTTTGATAGTAAAAATAAAACATGCACATGAGTACTCCGACAATCTGAGACAAAATCATCCAGTTGAACAGCATGGGATTTCGCTCCAACTCTTCCTTAACAGTCCAAATAATCTGTTTCATGGTCACACTGTCAGCTTTTTCTAGCTTGACACTGGGTTCTTTCAGCATCCAAATCAGGAAAAGAACTATGATAGAAGTGGCAATCATGATATAGTAGGTCAAGTGTAATTGACCATGGACAAAAAATCCCGCTAAAACGGTCCCCAAAGACCGAGTTCCTTCAGCTACTCCTGATAGGAAGCTTGAAATGGATAGATAACGCTCCTTTAGTCCAGCTTCCACGGCTGAATCATAGACCATTGCTGCGCTCGTTCCTGAATCAAAATTATAAGACAAGGCACTCACCGCCATCGCTAAGGCATAAATCCAAAAATTTCCTTGCCCAGCCAACATAAGAATAGAAGACACAATCCCTGCTATACGACTTAAATAAAGGTTGGTCTTATAGGAATAACGGTCAGCTAACATTCCAGATGGAATTTCACAGAGAAGACTGGTCGTATGAAAAATACTTTCCAGAAGTCCAATCTGCCAAAGAGACATGCCGTTTTGACTGAGAAAGAGAATCCAAAAACTGGTAATCCCTAGAAATGCAAAAAACTCAACTCCGGCCATCAGGCCAATATTTTTCCGATAATTTCTTATTAACATCTTTTCTCCTTAACAAGTGTATTATTATTTCTTTTGTCCGTCACTTGTTAATTTGTGCCTTACATGATCTCCACCCCTTTTAGAAGCATTCTTCAATGCCATTATTGTTCCTTTAATGATTTATGAAATGATACCGGAAAATAGCTGTTCTGCGGTTTCTATTGCGAGTTTTCTTGTTTATTTTAGCACTTATATCATCATATTACAAGAGAATGTTGGAATACTCCTATAAAATCAAAGAAAACCAAAATCCAAAAAACAGTTCTCACTTTTCCAGTCTCAACTGACTAGAGTTTCATCAATTTTATAATTTTCAAATAAACTCTGAGCAAATTCCTTGCAAGTTGTCTTAGATTGTTGTAATATATTTTATAACAACGAGAAAATTCTCGTAAATTTAAGAAAAAGGAGACACATCATGTCTAAAAAAGTATTATTTATCGTCGGTTCACTACGTCAAGGTTCTTTCAACCACCAAATGGCTCTCGAAGCTGAGAAAGCACTTGCTGGTAAAGCAGAAGTTAGCTATCTTGATTACTCAGCTGTACCTCTCTTCAGCCAAGATTTGGAAGTTCCAACTCATCCAGCTGTAGCTGCTGCTCGTGAAGCAGTTCTCGCTGCGGATGCTATCTGGATTTTCTCACCAGTTTATAATCACTCAATTCCTGGGCCAGTGAAAAACTTGCTGGACTGGCTATCTCGTGCTCTTGACTTGTCTGATACACGTGGCGCTTCTGCCCTTCAAGACAAGTTTATCACAGTATCATCTGTAGCCAATGCCGGTCACGATCAACTCTTCGCTATTTACAAGGACCTCTTGCCATTTATCCGTACACAAGTCGTTGGTGATTTCACTGCTGCACGTGTCAATGACTCTGCTTGGGCAGACGGAAAATTGATTCTTGAAGAAACAGTCCTAAACTCACTTGAAAAACAAGCTCAAGACTTGGTCGCAGCAATTCAGTAAAAAATAGAAAATTTTAAGAAGTCCTTAATATAAAAATGAGCCTGGGACAAAATAGTTCTCAGCCACAAAAAAGCTAGAGATTTCCAATAACGAAACTCTAGCTTTTTAATTTTGATTCGTTCTCTTATTGTATTTTAAGAGGTTATTCGCCATAAGTACCAATCCCATGTCAATTCTCACTTGACGCTTGCCTCTCAGATTACATCTCTTGTAACCCAAACAAGCCTTTATCTGCCCAAAGACAGGTTCCACATCAATCTTGCGTTGAGCGAAAATCTGTCTACCTTTGGGAGATAAAAGCGCCTGACATTCTTTAGCTTTCAAGTTTTGATAGCGTTCGTTCATATACAGTCCCTTTTGAGGGGCTGATTCAGGTTCATCAGCGTAGTAAACCTTGATTTCCTGTTGAAAGTCCGTCTGTGTCTTCTGATGTTTGATATGGTGAAAACGATAGCACCAGCCATCAGGATGTGTGTAGCTATCCTCCTTGTTATCATAGTGCCAATTACCTAAGTTTCTAGCTGACTGTTTATACCCTCTCTTCTGTTCCTTATCAAACATGGCATATTTAATCAGATGGTTCACCTCCTTTTCATCTAAACGAAGGAGGTTCTTTTCACTTCCGTATCCAGCATCTGCGACAACTGTCTTCAAGTCATGCGGATAAGTTTCAAGGAACGGCAGAAGAGTCTTGGTATCTGTTGGATTTGAAAGACATCATAGTGAAGAACAAATTGGTTTTCAGTAGCGATTTGAAGATTATAAGCAGCCTTGAGTTGGCCATTTTTCATATGGTCTTCTTTCATTCTCATAAAAGTGGCATCTGTATCTGTTTTGGAAAAGCTGTTGCGACCTTCAAATGTCTCCTGATAGTTCTCATATTTTTCAGCACGTACTGAAAAATCCTCCTTGACTTTACGCAAGACTTTCTTGAGTTTACGACGTTGGGTTTTACGTTCATCTTTCCCTTTAACGGCTGTCTCCTCAATGTCCTGGTTCAACTTTTTCAATTCTTCTTCAAGGACTTGAGCGAATGCAAGCAACTGCTCTGAGGAGATAGGCTCTTGTGTATCCAGTTCGATAGCTTGATGGATAAGAGGAGTGATTTCTTCTTGAAAATAGACCTGTATCTGTTCTTGCAGTTTGGCGGAGAATTTCTCTGTCGCTTTTTTCCACACGAAACTATACTTGTTGGCATTGGATTCAATCTTAGTCCCGTCAATAAACAGACAATCTAAAGTCACTAACTCTTCCATTTTTAAACGAAGATTGAGGTCGATGAAAAGATTGCGAATGAGTTCTTCCATCCCTTCAGCTACACGAAACCGATTGATGGTTCGATAGCTGACAACCAACTGTCCTGTTAGGTACTGCATAGCCAGATTTTCAACCATCATTTTTTCAATTTTTCGATCAGAGAAAATCCCTTGTGAATAGGCAAATAGAAGAGTAGATACAAGCATTTTAGGGTGATAAGACGGGCGACCAAAGGCATGATAGAAGGCGTGGAAATGACAATCCTCCAAGGTATTTACCACTTTTTCAATAGTAAAGACGAGATGGTCTTGAGGCAAGAAAGAACTGATTTCTAGTGGTAAAGTTGTTTGATTTGTGTTATAGTGAATATGCATGGGATAGCCTTTCTAAATGGTTTATTAAGCAATTCTATTTTACCAAGACTATCGTAACCATGCAAAAAAGCAACGGCAAATCCGTTGCTTTTTTTGGGACATAAGAGACTATTATCCCAGACTCTTTTTTTGTGCTATTTAATACTATACTGCTAATTAAATCTGTATTAACACTTTATATTTAACGATGTCTTCTAGCATGACCACGAGTTCCTGGTCCAGTTCTAATTGGTTTAACTTGTTTACCTGGACGTGAAGGAACATGGTGTACTGGTCCATGATGAGGTCTAGTTAAATGCGGTTTGGCTGAACACTTGGTTTTGGATGAGTAACGACTACGTGCGGTTTTGTAACAACTCCGACAACATGCGTGTGGCTAGTTGTGCCAGTATGAATGACACTTGTCACCTCTGAATGAGTTTCAGTTTCATTTGTTGTAATAGTGACAATCGGTGTTGTTGGACCCGCTGTTGCCGCATTTGAGGTAACAGTGGTTGTCGTTGTAGTTGTAGTCGTAGCCGTTCCACCAGGAACAGGTTTTGTCTCTGTTTTCTTATTAACAGATGTTTGTGAAGAAAAATCTGTTGGTTTAATTGCAGCTAAGGCTTCAGCTGGAGTTAAGCTAGGTTTTGAATCAGTAGTCGCTACCGGTTTTGGTTGCACAGCTGGTGTTGGTGTAGCTGGAGTAGATACTACTGGTTTAACAGGTGTTACCGGTGCAGGTGCTACTGGTTTCACTGGAGCAACTGGTTGTGGTGTGGCAACAGGCGCTGGAGTTACTGGTGTCGAAACTACTGGTTTGACCGGTGTTGATGGTGCTACCGGTTTTGGTTTAACTACAGGTGCTGGCTTAGCCGGAGTTGACACTGCTGGTTTAACCGGTGTTACTGGTTTTACCGATACAACGGGTTTTGCAACAATTGGTGATGATGCAACAACTGGATTCGGAACAGTCAAAACTGGTTTGATAGAAATTCCATTCCCTAGACTAGAAGGAGTTGCTGCAATAGTTGTTACTCCTTGTGGAGTGACATTTGGTTTATGAACAGTCGTATCCACTGAAGCTACTGGTTTATCATCAATTCTTGTGATTTTCCAATTATCATAAATAACTGCACCAGTAACGAGGTTAACTCTCGCCACTCTCTCAAACTACAGATCGAACTACATCTTTGAAAGCTTGTTTACCATCTTTTTGATATTTGTAGTGAATCGTCTGCTTGGTCATTTTTCTCAGTGTATCTAAGTTTTCAACCGATTTAGGCCAAACAGGTGACAATGCATCTCCTGCTACTAATGGATTTCCAGCAATTGGTTTAGGATCATCTGCTGTGACAGTCACAACTTTTTCGATTAATTGGACTGAGAATACTTGATCAGTTTGTTTTTCACTGTCGAAACGTTTATCATTAGCGTTTGCAAAACCATCATGTACTAATTCATATCCTTGTTTTAGGTACTGATTAATACGAGTTTTTGAATTATAAGCAATTGTTTCACCTGGAAGACCAACTACACTATCCACATTTCCTAAAACTTTAGGACTTGTTTCTGTTTGATTAAGGTATTTAACCTGTGCTTTTTGTTGAGCAAGATAATCATAAACAACATGGATATCAGACTGTGTCAAATGTCCCTTACTATTAGCAGGTGTTTGTGACAAGACATATACTACACCATCTTTTTCGAAACGTTCAGGAACTTTAGCAGTTACATCATAGTTATTTCCCAACAAGTTAATGAGATTTGAACTCTTATCATGTGGTGTATTGAATGTTTCTAAAATAGCTTGACTTGTTTTATCACGATACTGAATATCAACTTTACCAAATTTAGCTTCTTCGTACACAGCTACCACGTTGGCTTGAGCTCGTGTAATCGTACCAGATGTCTTCGTATTGCTATAGAAACGATCATTCTGTGCATACTCTTTGAAGACATAATATTTACCATTTGGTGAATGCAATAAATAAGGTGCTGTGATAGATGTTGTTTGAATTCCCTTGTTTCTTGAACTTCTGTCTCAGTTGTATTTCTCTCCAAAGTAGCTACATAGCTAGTATCAATTTTGGTAGATGGTCTTACAGTAGTGAATTTGTCTTGAAGGATACCTCCATTTTCCACCGCTGCAATGGCAGGAAGAAGCATTTTCCCTTGAGTATCAACGAAGCGAACAGCTACATCTCCATATACAAGGCGTCCATCTGTTCTAACCATATCTGGGTTAGCAATTTTCCAGTCAGAATCAGCAGCTTGTTCGTATTGGTCTGTAAGATTTTTACCTTTGGCATCAACCACTGTCAATGTCCCTGGAACATTCGATTTAAAACCATTTCTAGCTTCATTCAGATAATTAACTGTGTGACTTGTCGGAACACGATCAACTCCAAAATCTTTTGTACGTAATACATAAGTTCTTCCAGCCAACATCTTTCCAGATACCAATTCAAAGGTTAATTCATTATCTGCTGCCTTAAGAATCTTGAATTTGGCATGTTGACCAGGCTCTTCACGAGGTGCTTCCAAGATAACATTATGGCGATTTACCCTTGTTCTTGATGTATCAGGGCTAGTATTTATCATTTCGACATTGTGGGCACCACGCTCAATAAATTCACCAACAGTAGCAAACTTATTGAATTCTGTATCTTTAATACGAACAGTGAAACGAGTCCCTGCACTAAAGTTTGATTTCCATGTTCCGATACGAAGGGTACTGTTGTATGTCTTGATACTTCCATCATCATCCAACATCACATCACCTGTGAAGTTAGCTGTAGTAGGTGTATCATAAACTTTAGGTGCTCCGATATCTGTTTAATCACAGTGTAATTCTTAGTGACTACATTTTGACCATTAACTGAGATAACACCAGTTACAGACTTATCCACATTCACTCTAGGATAACGAATTCCACCTCTGTATTGAAGTTCAAAAGTAACATCGTCTAAGCGTTCAATTTCGTCAGTGAAACGGTATGTTGCTTCAATATGACTTCCTTTGTCAACTAAATCCCATGATTCTTTAGTGTCCAAAGCAACGTCACGATCTCCACGTGAAGCCCAGTATGAAAGGCTTCCAGCTTTGGCATTATCATTTTTCTGAATCAGACTCACTCGTTCTGCAAATACTTTACCTTCAGCAACCAATTTTTGAGGAAGATTATTGTCTTGTGGTAATTCCTTCAAGCCAATTGTGAAGATATCCCCCTTATGATAGGCACCATTTTTAAATTTTAATTGGAAACGATAATCAGCAATACCTGTTGAAGTCACACGGTCCGCCATGTCGATTGTACCATTGGCAATAATATTTCCATTATCGATAGCTACATCTTGTGTTTGAATTGGCGATAGACTAGCGCTAATTTTCTTGCCATGTCCTGCACGTTGCAACTCAGTATACACTGTTTCGATAGCTGAATACAGTTGATTTAATTGAGTCTTAAGATTTTCTGCACTAACAGATGAATCTTTTAATAAGGCTTTTGATTGTGAAATCTGAATGGTGGCTGTCTTAACAGCGGCTTGAACTAAGGCTTTTTCTTCAGCTTTACGTTCTGCTTCTTGAGAATAACGTAAAGCGACTTGATTTAAAACTTCTGCTTCTGATACAACCTGATCCAGAGTAGTTTTTTCGACTGATTTTTCTTCATTTACCTTTTCACTTGAAGCAGGTGAAGTAGTTTTTTCTTCGCTAGGTTTTACTTCTTTAGAAGTTAATTCTTTTGAGTCAGCATTTTTTGTCTCAGCTGCCACTTTAGATTCTGCTTCTTTCTTTAGAAGGGCATTGACATCTAATTCTTCTTTTTCCAAAACTGGAGTTTGAAGAGCGGAAGGCAATTCTGCTATTTTTTCCTCTGAATTTTTTTGCTTAGTCTCGTCAGGTTTTTCAGAGACTTTTTGTTCCTCTTTTTCAGTTCGATGTGAATCTACTTTCTGTTCATCTGCACTCACACCTGAATAAGCACCAAAAACCATCAAGGCAGCTACAGCAACAGATACTGCACCAAAACTTGATTTTCTAATGGAATACTTGTTTACCTTATTCATTTGATTCCGTTTTACTCTTGAATACATATTTTTTCTCTCTAACTATTTTATGATAAAAAAGGGAGTGGAATTGATGCTGTATTGACATACATTCTCACTCCCTAAAACACTACACTTACAATATTTTGTTGCCTAGAGTTTTGTTTTGATTTTATTCATCTCTTTTTGCTTTTCCAACTAAACTAAATCCAGCAATTAAGCCAAATACTCCCAGAACATGAGCCATACCAGAAGAGTGACCTGCAGTTTTAGGAAGTTCTTTTTCATTCTCTCTAGCAACTGGAGTTTGGTTTGGAACTTCTGACGGCACATGTGGAGCCGGGGTTGGAGTTGGAACTGGAGTTGGATTTGGGGTTGGTGACGGCATAACCTGTGGAGTTGGAGTCGGTACCGGGGTTGGAACCGGAGTTGGAGTTGGAGTCGGTACTGGATCCGGCGTAACTTGTGGGGTTGGGGTTGGAGTCGGAATTGGAGTTGGTGTAACTTGTGGAATTGGTTGAACATTTCTATAAGTTACAGTTACAACTTGATTTTCAGTTTCTGCTGTAATTCCTTGAACCGAATCTACCTTAGCAAGATCAGGATTGTATCCTGCAATGCTTGGAGATATCACTTCGTCAAAACTTGTTACCCCATCTTCAGAAACCCAAGATGTACTTGTAGTTTTACCTGTTACATTATCGATACTTAACATACGTGAAAAGCTTACTTGATCATGGTGATCTTCACTTGCTTTTGTACCATCTGCAAATACATAATGAATCGTTCTTTCCACAAGTTTTGGAGTATCTTTTTTAACAGTAATCTTATGTTTCAATAGAACTGTATATTCTTGAACTTTTGTTTCATCTGTATCAAAAGTTGCATCTGTAGGGAAACCATCTTCCTTCAATAAGTACCCTTTTTCAATCAACGATTTCAAAACAGTTTCTGTCGTATAGGCAATCTTTTCTCCAGATTTACCAGTAATATTGTCTGTATGAACGACCTCATCCTTATTATCCATATCTATATAACGAACTACTGCAACTTGATCTGTCTTGACGTAAGTTACCTTTGTATCTTCACCTGGATTTTCAGGTGTAACACTTGTACGCTCTGGTTTGTAGCCTACAATTTCAGGTACTGCTGTTTCTCCAGCTTTACGAGGATCATTTGCATCATTCAGGTATTGTGGTTGAGGAGCATTTGCAATCACATTTCCAGAAGCATCTACTGGAATGATTTTACCCAAAGCTTTATATGTAACTGTATCTGTTGCTTTTGGTGAATCTGGCGTAACTGTCTTAGCACCAGCTTCTGCTTTATCAGCAAAATATCCTGTCACAACTGGTACTTTAACTGTTCCATAGGTATGGTTCTTGTTTTCCCAAGTTGTTTCTTTAGTTGCTTCATTATATGACCCCTTGAAGACAAAGTCATTTTGAACATTATCTTTAGGAGTTTCAGAACCTGCACCAGTAAAGCTTACCGTTTGGTTTGTTTCCTTAGACACTGGATCAATAATTGCATCATAAGAAATTAATGTATTCTTACCGATACGGTCAGGATCTGAATCATCATTTGGATCAACTGTTCTATCCGTTATGCTATATCCCCAGACATTTGGTTGTTCTTTATGGAAAGCATAAAAATGTGGTGCATCTGGTATCTTTGTAATGCCTGCTCTAGTAGCGTCATTAGGATCGTTATCATAATACTTATATAGTGCATCGTCAATATTTTTAACGACCTCACCTTCGGCATTTATATATTGACCTTTTTCATTAACTGCAACAATGCGTCCCATTTCTTTCAAGTCAACATTAACTTCTGTATTTTGGGGAGAATTTGGATTAACCTCCATCGTTCCTACTTTATTCACAGTAGCATAGTATTTTGGTGTAATAGGAGTTCGTACAGCTTTGAAGACTGCATTAACAGATGAATCCGCTTCTGAATTATTTGAAGTAGTTGATTCCGCTACAGCAGCACGTTTACCTCTTGATGAACGGCGTACAGAACGCTCACCATTTTCTGTAACAGTTAAACCTAGTGGAAACGCTTGAGAATTATGAACTTGTGTAGCTAAAGTATTTTCTGAAACAGGAGCTACTTCTGACAATGCTCGTCTGCTTCTAGATGATCTAGCAACTCTTGATTCACTATTGTTGACAACCGTTGGAGTTGAAACAGCTGGTTGAGATGCTACTGGAGCTACAACGTCTTGGTTCTTAATAGCCTTAATCTTCCATTGTTCATAATTAATATCACCAGAAACCAAATTCACAAGTGCATTTCGTTCATAACTGATATGTTGATCAATTGATCCATACGCAGCTTTCCCATTTGTGTAGTAACGGAAATTAATACGACGACTTATTGTTTGGGTCAATTTCTCCATTCTCTCAACAGTACCTGGCCAATTTGGTGTATTTGGTTGTCCTGGATTGACTGGTGTGTTGGGTTGTGGTTTAGGATCTTTCGGTGTTACACGTTCGACACGTTCTGAAAGGGTTACAGTGTAGACTTGGTCACGTGCTGTATCGTAGTCATAAACCTTCGCACCACCCGCTGTGAATTCATCACTAACAAGGTTATAGCCTTGTTTCTTGAATTCTGTGATTTGACTTGTTGTACTGTAAGCAATGGCTTCGCCTGACTTACCTGTCACTTCATCTGTTTTGAGAACATGATTGCCGTTAGTGCTTACGTAACGGATAACAGCTTTTTGGGCATCCTTACGATAAGTGACTGTTTCAACGCGGTCTTGATCTTTCGCTTGAACTCCACTTACAGCTGGGATTTCTGATTTATCTGCTGTGTAACCTGCGATAGTTGGAGAGACTACTTTATCAAACGTATCATCATTAGTTGTCCAGTCTTGGAAGAAAATTTGACCAGTCACTAGGTTAATACGACTCCAACGTTTGAAGTTCAGTGTTTCAACTACATCATCCTTAGCCTTACTTCCATCTTCATAAACATAATGGATAGTACGGCTAACACTTTCCTTGTTATCCAAGTTTTCAACGGTTCCTGGCCAACGTGGGCTATCTGGTTGTCCTGGATTGACTGGTGTATTTGGTTGTGGGCTTGGGTTATCTGGGTTAACCGGTTCAACACGTTCTGAAAGGGTTACAGTGTAGACTTGGTCACGTGCTGTATCGTAGTCATAAACCTTAGCACCACCCGCTGTGAATTCATCGCTGACAAGGTTATATCCTTGTTTCTTGAATTCTGTGATTTGACTTGTAGTGCTGTAGGCAATGGATTCACCTGACTTACCTGTTACTTCATCTGTTTTGAGAACTTGATTACCGTTAGTGCTTACATATCGAATGACAGCTTTTTGAGCGTCCTTACGATAAGTGACTGTTTCAACTCGGTCTTGGTCTTTCGCTTGAACTCCACTTACAGCTGGGATTTCTGATTTATCTGCTGTGTAACCTGCGATAGTTGGAGAGACTACTTTATCAAACGTATCATCATTAGTTGTCCAGTCTTGGAAGTCGATATGACCTGTTACCAAGTTGACATTACTCCAACGTTTGAAGTTCAGTGTTTCAACTACATCATCCTTAGCCTTACTTCCATCTTCATAAACATAATGGATAGTACGGCTAACACTTTCCTTGTTATCCAAGTTTTCAACGGTTCCTGGCCAACGTGGGCTATCTGGTTGTCCTGGATTGACTGGTGTATTTGGTTGTGGGCTTGGGTTATCTGGGTTAACCGGTTCAACACGTTCTGAAAGGGTTACAGTGTAGACTTGGTCACGTGCTGTATCGTAGTCATAAACCTTAGCACCACCCGCTGTGAATTCATCGCTGACAAGCTTGTAGCCTTGTTTCTTGAATTCTGTGATTTGACTTGTTGTGCTGTAGGCAATGGCTTCACCTGACTTACCTGTCACTTCATCTGTGGTGAGAACACGGTTACCGTTAGTGCTTACGTAACGGATAATAGCTTTTTGAGCATCCTTACGGTAAGTAACTGTTTCAACACGGTCTTGGTCTTTCGCTTTCACACCACTTACAGCTGGGATTTCTGATTTATCTGCTGTATAACCTGCGATAGTTGGAGAGACTACTTTATCAAACGTATCATCATTAGTTGTCCAGTCTTGGAAGTCAATATGACCTGTTACCAAGTTGACATTACTCCAACGTTTGAAGTTCAGTGTTTCAACTACATCATCCTTAGCCTTACTTCCATCTTCATAAACATAATGGATAGTACGGCTAACACTTTCCTTGTTATCCAAGTTTTCAACGGTTCCTGGCCAACGTGGGCTATCTGGTTGTCCTGGATTGACTGGTGTATTTGGTTGTGGGCTTGGGTTATCTGGGTTAACCGGTTCAACACGTTCTGAAAGGGTTACAGTGTAGACTTGGTCACGTGCTGTATCGTAGTCATAAACCTTAGCACCACCCGCTGTGAATTCATCGCTAACAAGCTTGTAGCCTTGTTTCTTGAATTCTGTGATTTGACTTGTTGTGCTGTAGGCAATGGCTTCACCTGACTTACCTGTCACTTCATCTGTGGTGAGAACACGGTTACCGTTAGTGCTTACGTAACGGATAATAGCTTTTTGAGCATCCTTACGGTAAGTAACTGTTTCAACACGGTCTTGGTCTTTCGCTTTCACACCACTTACAGCTGGGATTTCTGATTTATCTGCTGTATAACCTGCGATAGTTGGAGAGACTACTTTATCAAACGTATCATCATTAGTTGTCCAGTCTTGGAAGTCAATATGACCTGTTACCAAGTTGACATTGCTCCAACGTTTGAAGTTCAGTGTTTCAACCACATCATCCTTAGCCTTGCTTCCATCTTCGTAAACATAATGGATGGTACGGCTAACACTTTCCTTGTTATCCAAATCATGGACACTAGCTGGCCAACGTGGGCTATCTGGTTGTCCTGGATTGACTGGTGTATTTGGTTGTGGGCTTGGGTTATCTGGGTTAACCGGTTCGACACGTTCTGAAAGGGTTACAGTGTAGACTTGGTCACGTGCTGTATCGTAGTCATAAACCTTAGCACCACCCGCTGTGAATTCATCGCTAACAAGGTTATAGCCTTGTTTCTTGAACTCTGTGATTTGACTTGTTGTGCTGTAGGCAATGGCTTCACCTGACTTACCTGTCACTTCATCAGTTGTGAGAACACGGTTACCGTTAGTGCTTACGTAACGGATAATAGCTTTTTGAGCATCCTTACGGTAAGTAACTGTTTCAACACGGTCTTGGTCTTTCGCTTTCACACCACTTACAGCTGGGATTTCTGATTTATCTGCTGTATAACCTGCGATAGTTGGAGAGACTACTTTATCAAACGTATCATCATTAGTTGTCCAGTCTTGGAAGTCAATATGACCTGTTACCAAGTTGACATTGCTCCAACGTTTGAAGTTCAGTGTTTCAACCACATCATCCTTAGCCTTGCTTCCATCTTCGTAAACATAATGGATGGTACGGCTAACACTTTCCTTGTTATCCAAATCATGGACACTAGCTGGCCAACGTGGGCTATCTGGTTGTCCTGGATTGACTGGTGTATTTGGTTGTGGGCTTGGGTTATCTGGGTTAACCGGTTCGACACGTTCTGAAAGGGTTACAGTGTAGACTTGGTCACGTGCTGTATCGTAGTCATAAACCTTAGCACCACCCGCTGTGAATTCATCGCTAACAAGGTTATAGCCTTGTTTCTTGAACTCTGTGATTTGACTTGTTGTGCTGTAGGCAATGGCTTCACCTGACTTACCTGTCACTTCATCAGTTGTGAGAACACGGTTACCGTTAGTGCTTACGTAACGGATAACAGCTTTTTGATTTTCTTTTTCAATGACTACATTAGAGTCTTTACCAATAGCATCTAAATCATTATCGTCGTTTGGATCAATAGTTTTTGTTTCTGCATCATATCCACGAATAGATTGGTTGTCACTAATTTTCCAACCAACTGGTGCATTAGGAATTTCAGTTACATCTGCTCTTGTTGTATCATTAAAGTCGTTTTTATATTGTCGACGAATAGCTGCTTCTTTATTTTCTACTACTTCACCATTTGAATTGATGTAATGTCCATTTTTATCGACTAAATTGATATAACCTAAATCCTTATACCAAACGTTGATTTCTGTCTCAGGGGTAAAATCTGGATTAACTGTTAACTCATCCACACTCTTAGCATCTGCATAATGACCTGGATTGACTGGAGTCATAACTTTCTTGAAAGTATAGTCCAAATCTCCAATATCACGTTTCCGGCGACGTGAACGTGATTGTGCTGCATGGGCTTCAATAGCACTCTTTAATTGCAAGCGGGCTTCTTGGTCTAAGGGAATATTCCATCCGCCTTCTTTATTGGCCTTTGCATCTTCTACTCGGAGTCCTTTAACAGGTTTTAAGGCGCTTTTATCTTTTTCTACCTTAGAAGTTTGTTCAGTTACTTTTGATTCAGCATTTTTCGTTTCAACTGATTCAATTTTACTCACTACTTCAGCTTTATCAGCAACTTTAGTTGTAGTTGTCCCTCTAAGTTCCAAAGCGATAACTGCTGCTTGAAGATCAGACTCTGCTTGAGATAATTCTGACTCTGTCACATCTGCTTTATTTAATAATCCTTTAGCAGATTGGATACTAGTTTGAAGGCGTTTTACACTATCTTCAGTATATAACTTAAGCTCCAATTTTTCTGCACGCGAAAGAGCCGTTAACAATTTTGACTTATCAACAGCATCTTGATGACTTACTTCTTCTTTTTTATCTTTTGCTTCTTCAACTTTTTCTGCTGGTCTAGTAGCTTCTTCAGTTTTAGTTGGAGTCGTTTCTACTGGGTTCGCAACAGTTGGAGCTGCATAAGTTGTTTCTTTTTTAGGTGTAGAAACTTCTGCTGGTTTTGTAGCTTCTTCTACCTTATCAACAGAAACACTGTTAGTAGCTTCTGGGGTATGTTCCTCTGCTTGTACTGCTTGCGCATTGGCAGCAGTTCCCAAGACTAAGGCTGTCCCGAGCAAGACACTAGCTGCACCAAAGTGATACTTACGAATAGAGTATCTTTGTTGCAAGCTATACCAGTCAAATGATTTTTTATGTGAATGTTTCATTGTGAACTCCTAGATAGTATTTTATAGTTCTCACTCTACAACTATTTGATATATAAATCAATATTTTCTATGTAATTAATATATTCTCTTTTTGTACCTAAAAGCCACTTATATTATTCTAAATTTTCTGATTACTAACGACAATTTTCTTGCTCCATGTTTTCTGTACTATATAGATAAAAAAATGATATAATAAGTTAAGGAGGAAATTACCTATATGCGCAACCTTTTATCAACAAAAGATCAAAGACAATTACGCTTCATGGAAATCTTAATTCAGAATCGTAATTGGTTAAGATTACATACACTTGCCGAACAATTAGGATGTACAGAACGAATCCTAAAAAGTGATTTAAATGAATTACGTGCTGCTTTTCCAACTATCGATATCCAATCTTCTGTAAACGGAATTATGATCGATTTAGAAGTTAACACTAGTGTGGAAGATGTCTATCAATATTTTCTTGCCCATTCTCAATCTTTTCAATTACTAGAGTATCTGTTTTTTAATGAGGGCTTACCTATTTATCGAACAATAGAAAATCTTCACTCTAGTAATGCCAACCTCTATCGATTGGGCAGAAATATTACAAAAACTCTGTCAACTCAATTCCAAATTGAACTATCATTTACTCCATCCGAAATACGTGGCAATGAAATCGATATTCGCTATTTTTTTGCCCAATATTTTTCTGAGCGCTATTATTTCCTAGACTGGCCTTTTCCTGACCTTCCTGAAGAGGATTTAACAGAGTTCACTGACTTCTTCTATAAGATCACGAATTATCCAATGCGATTTTCAATCTATAGAATGTACAAATTGATGATAGCCATCAGTATTTACCGCATCAAAAATGGTCATTTCATCGACTTACCAAATCATTTCTACGATGAATACTACCCTCTTTTGATGGGTATTCCAAACTTTGAGGAGATACTTGTCCATTTCTCTGAAAAACTGGGACTTGAAATCACTCCAGATATCATCTCACAAATTTTTATTTCCTTTATTCAAAATAATCTTTTCTTAGATCCTCAGGAGTTCTTTAATTCATTAGAAGAAAACAGTGAAGCAAGATACTCTTACCAATTACTTAGTCAAATATTAGAACGTCTATCAAAACAATATAAGATTACTTTTACCAACCACGATGAGCTTATTTGGCATTTACACAACACTGCTTTCTTTGAAAGACAGGAAATCTTTTCTACCTCAATCTTATTTGAACAAAAAGCATTGACGATTAAAAATTTCGAAGTTTACTTCCTAGACTTTATGGGGAGTGCGCGTCAAGAACTGGCTCAATACCGTCAAGCAATTGGACAGCATGACCATCCTGAACAGTTGGAACACTTGATGTACACCATCTTAACCCATGCTGAAAACCTCTCTACTCAGTTGTTAGAAAATCGACCACCTATCAAGGTTTTGATTATCAGTAACTTTGACCACGCCCTATCACTTACTTTAAAGGATATGCTTACATACTATTGTAACAATCGATTCACCTTTGATATTTGGGATGAATTGGAAATAAGCTCTGAGATTTTAAATCAGACAGACTACGATATCATTGTGTCTAATTTCTATATTCCAGGAATTACCAAGAAGTTTATTTGCCGAAACCATCTGTCAATCATGGATTTGGTTAATAATCTTAACTGTTTATCAAATGAGATTCATATATCCAATACTTTATAAACTAAAAAAACTCAGCACGATTTTCCATGCTGGGTTTTCTTCTTTTATCCTTATTTATACTTCCTTAACAAAAACCAATTCCTGTGGCTGGGACAGGTCTTCTCGGAAGCTAAATCCTGCAAAGCTTAAGCGACGAGCTTCCTCCACCGTCTGCACTTGATTTTCTATCAGAGACGTTAGGAAGGCCCCACGCGCTTTCTTGGAAATGGTTGAATGAATCTTCAGCTGACCACCCCTATCCTCCATGAATTTGAAAGTCACCATCTTTTCTCTGATTTCCTTAGAAAATACAGTCTCAAACTCGGATGACAAGAGAGAAAAAATCACTTCTTCCTGCGTCACAGCTTCATCATAAGCTGACTTCCAATGGCTCTTCAAAGTCTTACCAGCAACTTTTAACTTCATCAAAAAGTCCAAACGGTGAGGTGCCATAGGTGACAAGGCTGGAACAACACCGTACAAAGCCGAGGTAATGAAGACATGATTTTCAAGATAGGCTTGTTCTGCCTCGGTCAATTTATCTCGCTTGATATGGCGATACATAAGCCCATCAAAAAGTTTCAAGGCTGGGTAGTGTTGAGCAGTTTGACTTTTCAAAGCTTGGATATTTTGAAATTCTTCCGCCGCCTTTTCAACTGATACCTTGTAAAAACTCTCCAATTGACTAGCAGAATAGAGAGCCAAGGCATCCAGCACAACCTGACTTTCTGATTTTAAAGGATTTGCCTCGATACTCGGCAAGTCTGTGTTCATTTCTTTTGCTGTTGGGATTAAAATTTTCATATTGATAGTGTAGCATATTTTTTAGTCACAACCAAGAAATTCATCTGAAAAACCTCGGCTTGACCGAGGTTTATCTTACTGAACTTTAAATGTCTTAAGATAGTTATCCTTTCCTACTTGGCCTTCGAAAGCTTTACCATTTTCAAGGTAAGGAAGGTCATCTGATACTGAGGCCTTGACCTTGTATATCTTACCATCAACTTTAAAGAAGTAAACGGTGTCGCCCTTGATAACAGCTGATTTAAGGTCTGCCACCACACCCTTAATGCTTTCTGTTGTTTCATTATCAATTTCAAGGTCGTTTTTATTGGCGTACTTGCTGAGCAGTTCTTCCACTGTCGTTGCTACGATAACATTTTGGTACTCGACTGCGTCGACCAGAGCATACTCTTTAACCAAGCCAGCGTTGTCCTTCAAGCCCATAATGTACAGAGGCTTGTCATTGAGGTTGATGAGGATTGGGAAGGTTGCCTTGTAGGATTTCTCCTGAACAGCACCTTCGGCTGATTCACGGGCTGATTCTTCGGTCGCAGAAGCCAAGCTGTACTTGGTGATTTCTCCCGTTCGCATATTTTCAAGGATAAAACCAAGATTACTCTCATCCGCATTAGCCGATGTCACACCTGTGTAGAGGTAAATGTCGTTGCCGATAGACAAGTAATTATAGCCCTTGGTAGTCTGGGTCACGTTTTTCTTGGAAATCATAGCATTCCAGAAACCGTCCTTGTACTTACCATTGTAGTTGATTTGCTCAATGGTTTCCTCAGCTGGATAAACCCTGTCCACCCATTCAGGAACATCTGCCAAGCTGTATTCTTTGGTTTCTCCATTTGTAGCATCTAAGATAATGACTGAAACAGGACGAGGAACCGCCAGTCCAAACTGCTTTTGGTAAACCGTCGCCACATAGAAAGGATTGCCCTCATCGTCCACCTCGAAAGATGGAGTCTTGAAGATTTTAGTCGGGTACTTCAAGCGCAGGTGGCGTTTGACATCACGGTTAAAATACTCCGAGTCCGAATACTTGAGGGTGTCTTCAAGTCCACCAAATCCGCATTCCCAGTTACCATGTCCACCTTGATATACTCACCGATTCCCTTAGCTTGATTGTTAAACCATTTGATAGGGTCAGCATATTCTAGTGGCGTAACTCGATAAGGTTTCCCATCAATCGTTAGTTGAGTATAGGTATCTGCTGCCACGTACTGCGATACCTTATCCGTTAGGGAACCCAAGTAGCGGTCCCCAATTTTTTCAGCAGTACTTCTATCTAAGATGGGAACCTTACTGGTGTCACTCTTAGGAAATTCAGTAAAGTCTTTTTCCTTGACCGTGACTACATTGGCATAATTTTTAGCCTGAAAAATGCTGGAAGTCACCAAGGAAACCAAGGCTGCTAAGAGAAGAATTCCTCCAATAGAAGCTACAAGAATTTTCCCTAACCGATTGATTTTGAAACCCTCAAGATTTAAGGCAGCTTCCGCCTTGCCGTGGCGCACATGAACCGTTTTGACAAGGTTTATCCCCTTGCCAAAGCCAAATAAGACTGCCACAACCAACAAATGCCCACAGAGGAAAAAGAGAAATTCCCAGCTGGTCAGGTTAAGAGGCGGTAAAAAGATATACCAGGTCGTTGCGATAAAAATAAGTTCAAAGACTATTCGTTTCATTTGCTTTCCTCCTAAATGATTCGTCCTTCCAAATGATCCAGTTCATGCTGGCAAATCTGGGCTGGGAAACCTGTCAAAGTAATGGTCTGTTCCTGCCACTTGCTGTCACGATAAGCAACGGTTATGGTTTCATAACGCTTAGTCGGTCTCACACCTGTCAAGGACAAACAGCCTTCTTCTGTCTCATAAGCTCCTTCAGAGGACACGAGCACTGGATTAAACATGACCACAGGAACCAAGCCCAGATTAAAGATAATCACGCGCTTCTGCACACCAATCATATTGGCAGCCAGACCGACACAAGTCTCACGATTTGCTAAGAGTGTATCCTGCAAATCTCTGGCAAGATACAGATCATCCTGACTTGCCGGCTGAGACACCTGAGATAAACAAAATATCCTTTACAATTTTCTTCTCCACTTCCTCACACTCCTCTTACTTTTTACTATATTATAGCAATTATAGCACAAAAGACGGCAACTGCAAGCCCTTTCCCTCAACTGTAGCAAAAAGCCATCCGAAGATGACTTTCTTTTTATATCGCATTCTTATCAAAGCCGAGTTTACGTTGGATAAACTTGACGATTTCGACGATGATAATCATTGAGAAGCTTCCGCCCATAACGATTCCCCATTGTGATAAGTCTAGTTTGGTTACGTGGAAGATTCCTTCAAGCGGTTCTACGACGATTGTTGCCATGAGAAGGATGAAGGATACCAAGATGGACCAGTTAAAGGTCTTAGACTTGAATGGTCCAACTGTCAAGATAGATTGGTAGACAGACTTGACATTGTAGGCATGGAAGAGCTGAATCAGACCAAGGGTCGCGAAGGCCATAGTAAGAGCATCTGCGTGAATGGCATGATTGTCACCCACATGAACTGGGTAAGCAATCGCAAGACCATAAACACTCATAACAATAGCTGCTTGGAGTACACCTTGATAAATGATAGAACTCAAAACACCACCTGAGAAGAAGCTTGCCTTGCGTCCACGTGGTTTATGGTTCATGACACCTGGCTCAGCAGGCTCAACACCAAGAGCGATAGCTGGGAAGGTATCCGTTACCAAGTTGATCCACAAGAGATGAACTGGCTGCAAGACATCCCAACCAAACAAGGTTGATAGGAAGATAGTTAATACTTCAGCAGTATTGGCAGAAAGTAGGTACTGAATAGTCTTTTGAATATTTGAGAAGACCTTACGTCCTTCTTCAACTGCAACGATAATGGTCGCAAAGTTATCATCTGCAAGAATCATGTCAGATGCACCCTTAGAAACCTCTGTACCAGTGATTCCCATACCGATACCGATATCGGCTGTTTTCAGAGCTGGCGCATCATTGACACCGTCACCTGTCATGGCAACGACCTTACCTTGTTTTTGCCAAGCCTTGACGATACGAACCTTATGCTCTGGAGACACACGGGCATAAACAGAGTATTGACCAACTACTTTTTCAAAGTCTTCATCAGATAGTTCGTTGAGTTCAGCACCAGTCAAGACATGGTCTTCTGAGTCATTCTCATCGATGATTCCCAAACGTTTGGCAATAGCTTCTGCTGTATCTTGGTGGTCACCTGTAATCATGATTGGACGAATTCCCGCTTCCTTAGCCACACGAACGGCTTCTGCTGCTTCGGCACGTTCAGGGTCAATCATCCCAATCAAACCAGTGAAGATTAAATCATTTTCCAGCTCTTCAGAAGTGAGGTTTTCTGGAATACTATCAATAATCTTATAAGCACCTGCAAGGACACGCAAGGCTTGGTGGGCCATTTTAGAGTTGTTTGTATGAATGAGGTTTGTAACCTTCTCATCAATCGGAGCAATATCCCCAGCCTTATCACGAAGAACACAACGTTTCAAAAGTTGGTCTGGTGCACCTTTGACTGCCACAAGGAAACGACCATCTGGCAATGGGTGAACTGTTGACATGAGCTTACGGTCAGAATCAAATGGCAACTCAGCTACACGAGGATATTTGTCTAAAAATACTTTAACATCGTAGCCCTTGTCCAAGGCATACTGGATAAAGGCTGTTTCTGTTGGATCACCAATTAGGTTTCCTTCCACATCGATTTTCGTATCATTGGCCAAAACAACGGAACGAAGTAGTGGCATTTCAAGACCTAGTTCAATGTCATCAGCTGAGTCATGTAGGACTGCATCGTAGAAGACTTTTTCAACTGTCATCTTGTTCATAGTCAGCGTACCAGTCTTATCAGAAGCGATGATTTCTGTTGAACCAAGGGTTTCTACTGCTGGCAACTTACGAACGATAGAGTTACGTTTTGCCAAAACTTGAGTACCAAGGGCAAGAACGATAGTTACGATAGCAGGAAGCCCTTCTGGGATAGCTGCAACGGCAAGGGCAACAGAGGTCATCAACTCACCAAGTGGATCTTTCCCTTGAATGAAGACTCCAACTACAAAGTAACAAGGGCAATGACCAAAATTGCATAGGTCAAGACCTTAGAAAGGTTGTTCAAGTTTTGTTTGAGTGGTGTATCCGTCTCATCCGCATCTTGGAGCATGCCAGCGATATGACCAACTTCCGTGTACATCCCTGTATTGACAACAACACCAAGACCACGACCATAAGTCACATTTGAGTTTTGGAAGGCCATATTGACACGGTCACCAATACCAGCATCTGCAGCAAGCTCAACTGTCAAATCTTTTTCGACTGGTACAGACTCACCTGTCAAGGCAGCTTCTTCGATTTTAAGAGAGTTGGCTTCAAGCAAACGTAGGTCTGCTGGCACCACGTCACCTGCTTCGAGGGCGACGATATCACCAGGAACCAATTCTTTTGAATCAATCTCTGCCATGTGCCCATCACGAAGAACGCGGGCAGCTGGACTAGACATGGATTTGAGGGCTTCGATTGCTTCTTCTGCTTTCCCTTCTTGGTAAACGCCAAAGGCAGCGTTGATGATAACCACGGCTAGGATGATAATGGCATCTGCGATATCTTCCCCACCAGAAGTCACGACTGACAAGATAGCTGCCGCAACTAGGATGATAATCATCAAATCCTTAAATTGCTCGATGAATTTGACCAGGATTGATCGTTTCTCGCCTTCTTCGAGTTCATTGTGGCCAAATTCTGCAAGGCGCTTTTCCGCCTCATTTGATGACAAACCTTGCTCGGTCGCATCTACAGCCTTCAAGACCTCTTCAGGACTCTGAGTGTAAAACGCTTGGCGTTTTTGTTCTTTTGACATGTGTCTCCTCCTTGACATTGTGTGCAAAACAGACTCTCTTTCTGTCATATCTTTTCACGACAAACAAAAAGAGACCTGTTAATCATAACAAGTCTCGCTGTTTAAGATAGTGCCGGAAAGCATACTTCTCAGTATAAAATTCGGAATGACGACACTATCACAGGTTTCTGCCAGCTACTCCCTTGAGTAGTTCTATTATACCAAATTTTGAAAAGTTTTCAAAGAGTAAAAACTGCCTTGTTTGAATTTTCTCTTGAAAACCAGTATAATGGTAGAATGCTATGTGACTAGAAAGGAAGTTGAATGAAGCAATCTATCTCAAATCTCAAGTTAGCTGAGCGTGGGGCCATTATCAGTATTTCGACCTATCTGCTCTTGTCTGCAGCCAAATTAGCAACTGGGCACCTCCTTCATTCATCCAGTTTGGTAGCCGATGGTTTCAACAACGTATCAGATATTATCGGAAATATTGCTCTTCTGATCGGGATTCGAATGGCGCGCCAGCCTGCTGACCGAGACCACCGTTTTGGTCATTGGAAGATTGAGGATTTGGCTAGCTTAATCACTTCCATCATCATGTTTTATGTCGGTTTCAATGTACTTCAGGATACCATTCAAAAAATTCTCAGTCATGAAGAAACGGTCATTGATCCTCTTGGTGCAACTCTAGGAATTATATCTGCAGCAATCATGTTTGTGGTCTATCTCTACAATACTGGCCTCAGTAAGAAATCCAACTCCAAGGCACTGAAGGCTGCCGCCAAGGACAATCTTTCCGATGCTGTTACCTCACTGGGAACTACCATTGCCATCCTGGCTAGCAGTTTCAATTATCCCATTGTGGATAAACTGGTTGCTATCATTATCACCTTCTTTATCTTGAAAACTGCCTATGATATCTTTATCGAGTCTTCCTTTAGTCTTTCAGATGGTTTTGACGACCGTCTGCTTGAGGATTATCAAAAGGCTATCATGGAAATTCCTAAGATCAGCAAGGTTAAGTCGCAAAGAGGTCGTACCTACGGTAGCAACATTTACCTTGATATTACGCTAGAGATGAATCCTGACTTGTCGGTTTATGAGAGCCACGAGATTGCAGATCAAGTCGAGTCTATGCTGGAGGAACGTTTTGGAGTCTTTGATACCGATGTCCATATCGAGCCAGCGCCTATACCTGAGGATGAAATTTTAGACAATGTCTATAAAAAATTGCTCATGCGTGAACAATTGATTGATCAGGGAAATCAACTGGAAGAACTCTTGGCTGACGATTTTGTCTATATTCGCCAAGATGGAGAACAGATGGATAAAGAGGCTTATAAGGCCGAAAAAGACTTGAATTCTGCTATCAAGGACATCCAAATCACTTCCATCAGTCAGAAAACAAAACTCATCAGCTATGAATTGGACGGAATTGTCCATACCAGTATCTGGCGTCGCCACGAAACTTGGCAAAATATCTTTCATCAAGAAACCAAAAAAGAATAGAGAAATCCTGTCATGAGACGGGATTTTTCTATTCTTCTAGTTATCAAAGTCACTTAGGTATTCATAGCGTTCGTATTTTTCAAGGAGTGCTTCGTTTTTCTCATCTAGTTCTTTTTGAAGAGTCGCTAGCTTACCAAAATCAGAGCCGTTGGCCTGCATTTCCTCTTCAATAGCAGCGATACGATTTTCCAAGGCTTCAATATCGCCTTCAATGCTTGCCCACTCCTGCTTTTCTTGGTAAGTCATGCGTTTCTTGTCTTCTCGAACCTTGACGACTTTTTCCTTTTCGGCTTTTTGCACTTGATTGGCCATCTCTGTTTCAAAGACTTTTTCATCAAGGTAATCAGTGTAATGACCAAAGAAAGGACGAATCTTGCCATCCTCAAAAGCCAGAATCTTAGTCGCTACCTTATCCAAGAAATAGCGGTCGTGACTAACAGTCAAAACTGGACCAGCAAAGCCTTGCAAGAAATTCTCTAAAACTGTCAAAGTCGCAATATCTAGGTCATTGGTCGGTTCGTCCAAGAGAAGAACATTTGGTTTTTCCAAGAGCAATTTGAGGAGATAAAGGCGTTTTTTCTCTCCACCAGACAATTTCTCAATCAAGGTTCCATGCGTCGAACGTGGGAAAAGGAACTGCTCCAGCAACTCTGCAATCGAAGTCGTAGAACCACCACTGGTCTTGACCTCTTCTGCCACTTCCTGCAAGTAATTGATCACGCGCTTGCTTTCATCCAAACCCTCAATTTGCTGAGAGAAATAGGCGATGCGAACAGTTTCCCCAATCACAACTTGTCCTGCTGTCGGCTCAAGAATGCCTGCAATCAAGTTAAGGAGAGTTGATTTCCCAACACCGTTGTCCCCAACAATTCCAATACGGTCTTTGGCCTGCACTAAGAGATTAAAATCTTGTAGAATAGGCTTGTCTTCATAGGCAAAAGAAACATCCTGAAATTCAATGACTTTCTTACCAATCCGACTTGTTTCAAAGTTCATGGTCAAATCTGTCTCAGCAGTACTGCCTGAAACTTCCTTTTTCAGGTCGTGGAAACGATTGATACGAGCCTGTTGCTTGGTCGCACGCGCCTGCGGTTGTCTACGCATCCAGGCCAATTCTTGCTTATAAAGTTGTTCTTTTTTATGGAGAAGAGCCGCGTCGCGCTCATCCTGTTCAGCCTTAAGGCGAACATAGTCCTGATAATTTCCCTGGTACTCGGTCAAGCCTGCGCGGTCTAACTCGAAAATCCGTGTTGACAAAGCATCTAGAAAATAACGGTCGTGAGTAATAAAAAGGACGGTCTTCTTGGAATTTTTCAAAAAGAGGGTCAGCCACTCAATAGTCGCAATATCCAGATGGTTGGTCGGCTCATCCAGAAGCAAGAGGTCGTGGTTGCCAAGTAAGACTTGCGCCAACTGAACCCGTCTTCTTAGACCACCTGACAATTCCCCAACTGGAGTCGATAAGTCCTGAATCCCCAGCTTGCTGAGAACCGTCTTGACCTGACTCTCAATTTCCCAAGCTTGGAGAGAGTCCATTTCTGCCATGACACGTTCCAAACGCGCCTGTTTGTCCTCACTGTAGTTGAGCATGAGGAGTTCATACTCACGAATAAGCTGAATTTCCTTGAGGTCGCTAGATAGAACCGTATCCAAGACCGTCTTGCTATCATCAAAATCAGGATCTTGAGTCAAGTAACCAATCTGATAGTCATTCTTAGCTGAAAAGGGACTGACATCCCCATCAAATCCAGAAACACCAGAAAGGACATCCAAAGGGTAGTCTTGCCCGTTCCATTGACACCGATTAAACCAATTCTATCCAAATCATGGATGATAAAGGAAATATCCTTAAAAACGGTCTTGTCACCGACGGATTTACTTAGTTTTTCAACGATAAAATCACTCATTTTTTCTCCCTCAGATAAGCATGGATGGCTTGACGGTCATTTTCCAATTCTCCATCGACAATGGCATATTCAATCTCTGTTAAAATCTCTCCCAAGTCTGGTCCCGGCTGATAACCATATTCCTTGATCAAAATACCACCGTTGATTTGGATTTCTTTCTTATCATGAATGGTCAAACTCTGATAGGTTTCTGTGATGGCTTGTGGGTTGACTGGTTTTCCCTGAGCCTGACGAAGATTTTCAGCCTGTAAAAGTAAATCTAAATCAAAGCGATAACAATCGCGCTTGCTCAAATCTCCCTTTTCACGCAAGGCCAAAATAGTCAGTAAATCCTGAACTTGCTTGGCAAACTGACGTGAGGTCTTCCAAGCCTTCAAAAATGGCTGCGCATTTTCAACATCCAAAGCCCACAGTAGAGCTGCCCAGGCTTGTTCAGAGGATTCAAAGGTGAAATCAGTCTCCAAATCAAACAGTCTGTTAAGCTTGTCCTGACTAGCTGCCATATCAGGGAGATAGTCATAAGCTTGACTCTCAATCATGGAAGCCAAACCCCTTCTCCAAAATGGAGCCAGCAAGAGTTTATCAAACTCGACGAAGGTGCGCTCTACAGAAATTTTCTCCAAAAGCGGTGTCAAGGTCTTCATAGCTTCAAATGTTTCTGGCTCAAGTTCAAAGCCAAGACTGGCCTGAAAACGGAAACCACGCATAATCCGCAGAGCGTCTTCGTTGAAACGCTCACTAGCCACTCCAACTGCTCGCAAAACTTGATTTTCTAAATCTTCTAAGCCATGGAACAAGTCAATGATTTCTCCTGTCTCGTCTAAAGCAAAGGCATTGACTGTAAAATCACGGCGCTTGAGGTCTTCTTCTAGCGAGCGAACAAAAGAAACCGCACTAGGTCTACGATAGTCCACATAAACATCCTCTGTCCGAAAAGTGGTTACTTCATACTCCTCATCACCATCTAAAACCAAGACGGTTCCATGCTCGATTCCGATATCGGCTGTTCGCGGAAAAATCTGCTTGGTCTCTTCTGGATAAGAAGACGTCGCAATATCCACATCATGGATAGGGCGATTGAGGAGGGCATCTCGAACAGAACCCCCAACAAAATAGGCCTCAAAACCTGCTTCTTTAATTTTTTCTAATACTGGTAAAGCCTTCTGAAATTCAGAAGGCATTTGCGTTAATCTCATAATAAGTGTTCTAATCCATAGACAAGCTCATGACGCTTGACAACTTCTTTAATTCCCAAATTGACCCCTGTCATGAAGGAGCTGCGGTCATAGGAGTCGTGACGCAAGGTCAAACCTTCTCCCTGATTGCCAAAGATGACTTCCTGATGGGCTACCAAACCTGGCAAACGAACTGAATGAATACGCATGCCATCAAAGTCAGCACCACGGGCACCTGCAATCAGCTCTTCCTCGTCTACTACGCCTTGCTGAATGGACTCTCGAACTTCTGCCATCAACTCAGCTGTTTTAATAGCTGTTCCACTCGGAGCATCCTTTTTCTTGTCATGATGAAGCTCGATAATCTCCACATTTGGGAAATATTTGGCTGCCTGCGTCGCAAATTGCATGAGCAAGACAGCACCCAGGGCAAAGTTAGGGGCAATCAAACCACCCAAATCTTGGGCGCGAGAAAATTCTTTTAGCTCTGCAATTTCTTCACTAGTAAAGCCTGTCGTTCCAACTACTGGAGCAAATCCATTTTCAAGAGCAAAGCGTGTATTTTCGTAGGCAACAGTTGGAGTAGTAAAATCTACCCAGACATCCGCTTCAAAGCCTGCTAAATCAGCCTTATCCTTGAAAACAGGAATACCCTGCCATTCTGATTCAGACTCAAAGGGATCCAAAACTGCTACCAAGTCTAAGTCTGGATCAGCCAAGACCATCTGACAAGCAGCTTGTCCCATCTTTCCCTTAAAACCAGCAATAATTACTCGAATACTCATCTCTACTCCTGTCTAAGATACAAAGCCTGTAGGAACACAAAGTGAAAATAGGAGTTTTGATCAAGAAGTGTCTACTCCTTGGAAAAACTATCTTTTTCACAGAGGGTTCCAGGCGTGTTCAATTATCAAGATACAAAGGACGTTAGCTACCCTTGAAAAATAGGGAATGGCGCTGACTTTCCATGAAAGGCAAGACAGTCATCTTTTTTTCAAGAGGCAGATAGTCCATGTTCAATTCCCAAGATACAAAGCCTGTAAGAACACAAAGTGAAAATAGGAGTTCTGATCAAAGAGTGTCTACTCCTTGGAAAATCTATCTTTTTCACACAAGGTTCCAGGCGTGTTCAACTGCTAACTTCTTAACTAGTCTAGAAGTGCTAACTAAATCACTGGAATATAACCCAGAGCAATGCTTCCTGATCCTAGGTGAGTTCCAATGACACTACCAAATGTAGCAAGTGAAATATCCGTACCCACTCCAGATTCAAGCAAGTGCTGACGCAATTCCTCAGCCTTTTCAGGAGCATTCCCATGAATGACAATGACCCGATATTGGCCTGAAGCTGTGGTTTCCTTGATAATCTCAATTAAGCGCTTGGTTGCTTTCTTTTCAGTACGAACTTTTTCGTAAACTTCAATCACACCTTGGTCATTGAAATAGAGGATTGGCTTAATGCTAAGCAAATTGCCCAAAATGGCAGCCCCATTTGAAAGGCGCCCACCTTTAACCAAATGGTCCAAATCATCGACCATGATAAAGGCTGACGTACGGCTGATTTGAATGGCTAGCTTATCCTGAATGATAGCAAAATCATCGCCCTGGTCTCGCCAGTTAAAGACGCTTTCAACCATGATACCCAGAGGAGCACTTGTAATCAAAGTGTCTGGGAAGGCAATGGTTAAGCCCTCATATTCATCTATCATATACTGGATATTTTGGTAAAAACCTGAAATTCCAGAAGATAGGAAAAGCCCCAAGGCATGTGTATAACCTTGTTCTTTGAGCAAAGTTAAGATTTCATCTAACTTGGCAATACTTGGTTGACTAGTCTTAGGCAATTCAGAAGCCTGAGCCATTTTTTGGTAAAATTCCTCAGCAGTCAGATTGATACCTTCGACATACTCCTCACCATCAATATTGACAGGAATATCCAAGACAAACAAATCTTCTCTTTGCAAGGTCTCTGCACTGAGATAGGCAGAGGAATCTGTGATAACAGCTAGTTTCATATTAGAACTCCAAATTGATTCCTGGTAAGTCTAATGCAATTTCAGTTACTTCGTAAGTCAAACGGTTGAGCATGTTCAAACATGGACGGGCCAAAGTTTCCACTTCTTCTTGGCTCAATTCACTTGGTTCATTGACAATGCGACCATCGATATGGTTTACCTGTGAAATGGTTCCACTGATGACAAACTTATCAAATACAATCATAAAGGTCAAGATGACAATCAAGGAAGTCACTTGATTTTCTTGATCATGTTGGAGCAATTGGAAGTTCACATCCACCTTAGTTTCAGGAGCTCCATTTTCATTTTCCCATTCAAAATTACGCGCATCAAAATGATACTGACTAACAAATTCTTGTTCACGTTTAAGATTCATGTCTTTCTCCCTAGGCTACAATATTATAAGCTATTGTACCATATTTTTTTATTTTCATCTAGTTTTCTAGGATTTAGTCAATCCCGATTTCATCTCGGACTACGTCTGCGATGGTATCAACATAGTAGTCCACTTCTTCTGTTGTAGGTGCTTCTGCCATAACACGCAAGAGGGGTTCTGTTCCACTTGGACGAACAAGGATACGCCCGTTCCCCGCCATTTCTTCTTCCATCTTCTCGATGATAGTCTTGATAGCTGGCACTTCCATAGCCTTTTCCTTCATGGCATTTTCCACTCGGATATTGACTAATTTGTGGATAAATGGTTACTTCTGCTGCCAACTCTGACAAGCTCTTACCAGTTTCCTTCATGATTTTAGTCAATTGGACAGCTGATAATTGACCATCACCTGTGGTATTGTAATCCATCAAGATGACGTGCCCAGACTGTTCACCACCAAGGTTGTAACCTGATTTTCGCATTTCTTCCACAACATAGCGGTCGCCAACTGCAGTAACTGCCTTGTTAATACCTTCGCGGTCCAAGGCCTTATGGAAACCAAGGTTAGACATCACAGTTGTCACGATTGTATTTTGGGCCAATTGTCCTTTTTCAGAAAGATATTTCCCGATGATGTACATGATCTTGTCACCATCAACGATGTCGCCATTTTCATCAACAGCAATCAAGCGGTCGCTGTCTCCATCAAAAGCCAAACCGATAGCTGAGCCACTTTCTTTGACCACTTCTTGAAGGGCTTCTGGGTGAGTTGAACCAACATTAAGATTGATATTAAGACCATCTGGTGTTTCCCCGATAACAGTCAATTGAGCGCCAAGGTCTACAAAGATTTGACGGGCACTTGTAGACGCTGCACCATTGGCTGTGTCCAAGGCAACCTTCATTCCCTCAAGAGGAGTTCCAGTTGAAACAAGGTAGCCTTCATACTTACGCAAGCCTTCTGGATAATCTACCAAGGTTCCCAGGCCTTCAGCACTTGGACGAGGAAGAGTGTCTTCCTCAGCATCTAGCAGGGCTTCAATTTCTGCTTCTTTTTCATCATCTAGTTTGAAGCCATCACCGCCAAAGAACTTAATCCCATTATCAAGGGCTGGGTTGTGACTAGCAGAAATCATGACACCTGCACTGGCTCCCTCAGTTTTTACCAAGTAAGCTACTGCTGGTGTTGCAAGGACACCAAGTTTGTAGACGTGAATCCCTACAGAGAGGAGACCTGCCACCAAGGCAGATTCTAGCATTTCCCCAGAAATACGTGTATCACGTCCTACAAAAACTTTCGGTGCTTCCGTTTCATGTTGACTGAGAACATAGCCTCCAAAACGTCCTAGTTTAAAGGCCAATTCCGGCGTTAATTCTACGTTAGCTTCTCCACGGACTCCATCAGTCCCAAAATATTTACCCATTTTTATAAAATCCTTTTCCTATTTTTTAATTCGTTTTTGAACTAGTTGCTTTCGTTGACGAAGATGTCTCCGACGAACTGCTTGTAGTTGAATTTGATGTGCTTGAACTTGGTGTCACAGGTTTTGTAGTCACCTTCATTGTTGTGTCAAACGGAGTGATAACTGCCGGTAAGACAACACCATTGCGGTCGATTGCCTGCAATGGTACTGAACCACTGTAATTACCTGTTATACGTTCGCTAGTTGGTAAAAGCGCAATAATACGATCAATTTTAGCTAATGTTTCTTGGTCAGTTGTGACAGAAACTCGTTCGTTTGACACGGTTACACTATCAATTTGTAGCTTGGGATCAATCTGGCTTTGGTCAACTTGTGGCACAACAATCATCCCATCTCGCTTAACCTTCTTCCCAACTTTCACTGTAATCTTTTGAGGCGTTGCCACAGCGGTCAATCCACTTGGAAGATTTTCAATGTTCAAGGGAACTTCAATCGTTCCAACACTGGCATCCGTCAAATCAGCAGTTACCTTAAACTTACGAGTGCTCTCCTGCATTTCGCTGGCCAAGGTCACACGATTAGCTCCGGTTAATACCACTGAAACTTCTGATGCAATCCACTAATGAAATACTGGTCATCATCATAGTGGATATCGATAGGAACGTTCGTTATCGTATTGGTGTAGGTTTCTGATTTGACCTGCCTTGCGGTATTGCTATTTTGAAAGTTGGTTGACGTTGCATAGATGAATAAGATACAAGCAAAAAAGAGAGATGAAATGATGTATAGACTATTTTTTCTCATATTTCCAACCTCCTAACAAACGGTCCTTGAAACTGACTTTTTCCTCAACGGCTGGCAAAAGAATTGCTCGTAGCTCTGCTTCAAATTCTTCAATCGTCAAGTCGTGCTTGAAAACACCGTTATAGGTAATAGAAATGCCACCTGTTTCCTCTGAGACGATGAAAGTCAAGGCATCGGATACTTCTGACAAACCGATAGCCGCCCGGTGTCTGGTCCCAAATTCCTTGGAAATCCCTGTACTTTCTGTCAAGGGCAGATAGGCAGAAGTCACCGCAATTCGATTTTCTCTGATAATCACAGCACCATCGTGTAGGGGAGTGTTGGGGATAAAGATATTAATGAGGAGTTCTGCTGAAATATTGGCATCCAAGGGAATCCCTGTCGCGATGTATTCTTGTAAGGTCCGAACCCGTTGAATGGCAACCAAAGCACCAATCTTACGGGGACTCATGTATTCAACTGACTTAACAAAGGCACGAATCATTTTCTCTTCTGCACTAATTTGAGTAGTAGAAAAGAAATCTGTCGCCCTTCCCAAGCGTTCCAAACCAGTCCGAATCTCTGGAGAGAAGATAACAACCGCAGCAATAACCCCATAGGTGATAATCTGATTAATCAACCAAGAAATCGTTGTTAAACCAAGGATATTGGCCACGACCTGGGCTAATACAAAGATCAAGACCCCCCGCACCAAAATCATAATCTTGGTACCAGCTATCGCTTTTGTAAAACGATACAAAACATAGGTCACAATCAAAATATCAAACAGATTGATGGCGATACTCCAAGGACTAGAAAACAAGCTAGTCCAATATTGCAGGTTGGATAATTGTTGAAAGTTCATCTGCTGTCTCCTCTCTGTCCAAACACGTTCCTTTCTATTATACCATTTTTCTGACATTTTTTTCCCTATCCTACTTCATTTTAAATTAAAGAAAAAATATGATAAAATAAACTGACTAGAAAAAACAAAGGAGAAACCATGTCTCAACTCTATGATATCACTATTGTAGGTGGTGGTCCAGTCGGGCTTTTTGCAACCTTTTATGCCCATCTACGCCAAGCCAAGGTTCAAATCATCGACTCTCTTCCACAACTAGGTGGACAACCTGCTATTCTCTACCCTGAAAAGGAAATCCTAGACGTACCAGGTTTCCCAAATCTGACTGGAGAAGAATTGACCAACCGCTTGATTGAACAACTAAATGGATTTGATACTCCTATCCATCTCAATGAAACGGTTCTTGAGATTGAAAAACAAGAAGAAGGCTTTGTCATTACAACTTCTAAAGGAAGTCACTTGTCTAAAACTGTTATCATCGCTATGGGTGGCGGTGCCTTTAAACCACGTCCGCTGGAACTAGAAGGCGTTGAGGGCTATGAAAATATCCACTACCACGTTTCCAACATCCAGCAATATGCTGGTAAGAAAGTGACGATTCTTGGTGGAGGAGACTCGGCTGTGGATTGGGCTTTGGCTTTTGAAAAAATCACACCAACTACCCTTGTCCACCGCAGAGATAATTTCCGCGCCTTGGAACACAGTGTCCAAGCCTTACAGGAATCATCTGTGACCATCAAGACACCATTCGTCCCTAGCCAACTCCTTGGAGATGGAAAAACGCTCGATAAACTTGAAATCACAAAAGTCAAATCTGATGAAACCGAAACGATTGACCTAGACCACCTCTTTGTCAACTATGGTTTCAAATCTTCTGTCGGTAACCTTAAACTGGGGTCTGGACCTCAATCGTCACAAGATTATCGTCAACAGCAAGCAAGAATCTAGCCAAGCAGGTATCTATGCTATCGGTGACTGCTGCTACTATGATGGAAAAATTGATCTGATTGCGACAGGTCTAGGGGAAGCACCGACTTCTGTAAACAATGCCATCAACTACATTGACCCTGAGCAAAAAGTGCAACCAAAACACTCTACTAGTTTATAAAAAAGAACCACGAGTCACATAGGATTCGTGGTTTTATAGTTCATCTACAATCTGATTAGCTCATACCTTTCCCCTTCTTTTTCAAAAATCAAAAATGTCCTATCAAATTGATAAAGCATATGATATAATAACGATGGCACTAACGATACGCCTTGGAAAAGGAGGTATTACAGATGCTAGAACTTCTCAAAATAGTACTTATCGCAGTCATCGAGAATATCATCTCATGGCTGGTGACTCGTTGGTTAGACGATCACTTCGACAAGTAACCTTCCTGGTTAGTGCTATCTAACCCAGAAAAAATCCCCTTGGTATTGCAGTACCGAGGGGATTTCTGATAGCACTAAAATGCTAGAACTTCTCAATTCCTCTTTATTATCTCACATGCTCTGTTCAATTGTCAAGAAAGAGGTGTTTTATATCTTTATAACTCATCGGCTAATTTATTTATCTTTCTAAGTCTATGGTTGACACCACTTTTGGTCAGAGGGGTGCTGAGGCTATCTGCTAACTGCTGGATAGAGTAGTCTGGGTGCTGAATCCGCAACTGCGCTACTTCCTGCAAATCCACTGGCAGATTTTCTAAGCCCATAATATCTTTGATTTTGCTGATATTGTTGATAGTCTTCATGCTGGCAGAAACTGTCCGAGCGATATTAGCTGTCTCGGCATTATTGGCCCGATTGAGGTCGTTACGGGTTTCTCGCAAAATCTTAACCCGCTCAAAATCATCACGCGCCTTCATGGCCCCGATGACAATCAAGAAGTCCATGATATCTTCAGCACGCTGGAGATAGGTCACAGCCCCCTTCTTGCGCTCAAGCACCTTAGCATCCAGTAAAAACTGCTGGAGAAGGGAGGCAAGCCCTTGCGCGTGGTCCAGATAAACAGAACTGATTTCCAACTGGTACTTGCCTGACTCAGGGTCACGAATGCTTCCATTTGCCAAGAAAGCACCACAGAGATAGGCACGGCCTGCTTCCTCGTCTGATAAAATCTCCTCATCAATACCTGTTTCTAGGCCAAAGAAGGAGTCTGCCAAGTGCAAATCACTTAACAAGTCCTGCACCTTTTCATCTGTAAAAACGGTATATACTCGATTCTTACGAAGATTACTTCTTTGGTGGTGACGAATTTCCGATTTGATTTCATAGAAATGGAGAAAGGACTCATAGAGGTGACGAGCCAGTTTGGCATTTTCTGTCACGACAGACAAGGTCAGGCCCGAGGTCGAGAGACCGATGCTACCAGACATCTTGATAATGGCAGATAATTCATGCCGACTTAGATGGTGCTGACCTAGGATTTCTTCTTTTACTGCTACTGTGAAACTCATTTTCTCACCTGTATGATGCGCATCAATTCATCCACAATCAAATCCCCATCGTGGAAGGCACCGCCATTTTCCAGACGAAGGAAGTTGGATGAAATCACACGCGGAACCTGCTTACAAAGACCAGCAAAATCATGTTCCACCTGGACCAAGTATTCATCAAAACGGTTGGAATTCATGTATTCCTGAGGTACTTTTTCAATATTCACCAAGACAGTATCGATAAAAGGGCGGCCAAGGTGACGATGCAAGACCTCCACGTGATCACTATCTGTAAGTGTTCTGTCTCCCCACGTTGGGTCATAATATTGCAGACATAGGCGATTTCTGCCTTGGTTTCCAAAAGCGCCTGCCCGATTTCCTTAATCACGATATTGGGCAAAATCGAGGTAAAGAGGGAACCAGGTCCGAGGACAATCATGTCACTTTCAAGAATGGTCTGGACTACTCGACGGCTAGCCAGAGGCGTATCATCGTTGAGGGTATTGGTCACATAGACGTGGTCAATCATACCTGGATGGTCTGCAATATGGCTCTCTCCAGCCACTTCTGTCCCATCCTGAAAGACTGCATGAAGGGTCAAGGGATGGTCACTGGAAGGATAAATCTTCCCAGTTGTGTGGAAAAATTTACTCAGCAACTGCATGGCATTATAGGTCGAACCCTGCATTTCTGACAGGCCAGCGATAATGAGATTTCCCAATGGATGGCCAGCAAAGGCTCCCGCATCCTCAGAAAAGCGATACTGAAAGACTTTCTCATAGAACTTAGGCATATCCGACATGGCCACAAGGACATTACGAAGATCACCTGGAGGTGTCAATTGCTGCATATTTTTTCGGAGTTCACCTGATGAACCACCATCATCCGCCACCGTTACGATAGCAGCGATTTCCACATCTTTTTCACGCAGACTTTTTAGAATGACAGGAATCCCAGTCCCTCCACCAATCACCGTTATCTTTGGTTTTCTCATGAACGGTTTACCGTTTCCTTTCTTCGGTCTTTGTCGCGGTGCCCTTCATTAACAGGCCAATTCTTGGATAAGTCCTGCGCCAAGCGTTTAGCAAAGGCCACACTACGGTGTTGTCCGCCCGTACAACCCATGGCAATGGTCAAAACAGACTTCCCTTCCTTTTGATAACTTGGCAAAATCGGCTCAATCAAGGCCAACAAATGTTGATAAAAATCTTCTGACTCAGGGTGGTTCATGACATAGTGATACACTGGTTCATCTACACCCGTTTGGTTTCTCAGTTCTGGAAGATAATATGGATTTGGCAAAAAACGCACATCAAAAACCAAGTCTGCATCAATCGGGATTCCATATTTAAAGCCAAAAGACATGACCTCGATACGGAAAGACTGGGCTTGTTCTTGGTCTGAAAACTGCTCTGCAATGGTTTTACGCAACTCACGCGGAGTCAGTTCAGTCGTATCCACCACATTTTGACTCATATTTTTCAAAGGCGCTAAGAGTTCACGTTCCAGCTTTATTCCATCCAAAATCCGTCCATCTGCAGCTAATGGGTGGCTTCGTCTAGTTTCCTTGTAACGAGCAACCAATTCTTTATCAGCTGCATCCAAAAAGAGAATTTTAAAGTCCAGTTCTTCCTTGTTTTCCAACTCATCCAAAACATCTTGAATCTCTGAGAAGAAAGAACGGCTACGCATATCCACTACCAAGGCCAACTTATGGTCGTCTTCTTTTGTTTCCACCAACTGCAAAAACTTAGGCAAGAGAGCTGGTGGCATATTGTCAATAGTGAAATATCCCAAATCCTCGAAGGACTGAATGGCTACAGTTTTCCCAGCACCACTCATCCCTGTCACAATCACCAAGTGAAGTTGTTTCTTTGTCATCTTTTTCTCCTTATATCAAAAGAAGTTTGGCAACACCAAACTTCAACTAGCTTATCCAATCTCTGCGATGACTTCAATTTCGACTTTTACATCACGAGGAAGACGAGCTACCTCCACAGCTGAACGAGCTGGAAATTCCTCTTTAAAGGCCGTTTGGTAAACCTCATTAAAAGGAACAAAGTCGTTCATATCGCTCAAGAAGCAAGTTGTTTTGACAACATGGTCAAAGTCTGTTCCTGCTTCTGCCAAAATAGCACCGATGTTTTTTAAGACTTGCTCTGTCTGTTCTTGAATCGTTTCTCCAACGATTTCCCCAGTTTCAGGAGAGAGAGGAACTTGACCACTAGCAAACAAAAGGTTGCCAACGATTTTTCCTTGAACATATGGTCCGATAGCCTTTGGAGCTTTGTCTGTATGAATTGTTTTTGCCATTTCTTTACCTCATAATTTTTCTAAAATTGCATCCCAAGCCTCATCCATTCCTGCCTTGCTGACAGATGAAAAGAGGATGAAGTCGTCACTTGGGTCAAAGTTTAATTTCTTTTTGATTGCTGATTCATGCTTGTTCCACTTACCACGAGGAATCTTGTCTGCCTTAGTCGCAACGATGATAACCGGAATCTCATAGTATTTGAGAAATTCGTACATCTGTACATCATCTGCTGATGGGTCATGACGGAGGTCCACCAAACTGACCACCGCACGGAGATTTTTCCGAGTCGTTAGGTACTCCTCAATCATGCGCCCCCACTTTTCACGTTCCTTTTTGGAAACACGGGCATAGCCATAACCAGGCACATCCACAAAGCGCATCTTGTCGTCGATATTAAAGAAGTTGAGAAGCTGAGTTTTTCCAGGTTTCCCTGACGTACGAGCCAGATTCTTACGGTTGAGCATGGTGTTGATAAAGCTAGACTTGCCTACATTTGACCGCCCTGCTAGGGCAATCTCTGGTAGTTCATCCTGCGGATAGTGAGATTTATTAGCTGCACTGAGCAAGATTTCAGCATTGTGTGTATTGATTTCCATAGTCACCTCTAGGCTGTTTCTAGGATTGGTTTATCCGTTCCATCGACAGCTTCTTTTGTGATGCGGACCAATTTCACATTTTCCTGACTCGGTACTTCAAACATAACGTCCAGCATAGTTTCTTCGATAATCGAGCGAAGACCACGCGCCCCTGTCTTGCGTTCAATGGCCTTATTGGCAATCTCTTGAAGGGCTTCGTCGTCAAATTCCAACTCGACATCATCATAAGAAAGCAAGGTTTGGTATTGTTTTACCAAGGCATTTCTTGGCTCTTTCAAGATGCGAACCAAATCATCAACCGTCAATTGTTCAAGAGCTGCAAAGACAGGCAAGCGTCCAATCAACTCAGGGATAATACCAAATTTTTGAATATCTTCTGCGATAATTTCTTGCATGTAGGAGCTGTTTTCGTCAATCGCCTTGTTGTTTTGACCAAATCCGATTACTTTTTCTCCAAGACGTTGTTTGACAATTTCTTCAATGCCATCAAAAGCACCACCCACGATGAAGAGAATATTTTTGGTATCCACTTGAATCATCTCTTGTTGTGGATGCTTACGTCCACCTTGAGGCGGAACACTTGCAACTGTTCCCTCGATAATCTTAAGAAGGGCTTGTTGCACCCCTTCACCAGAAACGTCACGTGTGATCGATACGTTCTCGCTCTTCTTAGCAATCTTATCAATTTCATCCACGTAGATAATCCCACGCTCTGCTCGCTCAATGTTAAAGTCAGCAGCCTGCAAGAGTTTGAGGAGGATATTTTCCACGTCCTCACCTACATAACCAGCCTCAGTAAGAGCTGTCGCATCCGCAATCGCAAAAGGCACATTCAAGCTCTTAGCCAAGGTTTGGGCCAAGAAAGTTTTCCCTGAACCAGTTGGGCCGATCATCAAGATGTTTGACTTCTGCAAATCCACATCTTCTGACTCTTCTCGCGTATCGTGAAAATTAATACGTTTATAGTGGTTGTAAACCGCCACAGCCAAGGCACGCTTGGCACGATCTTGACCGATTACATAGTGGTTCAAGATATGGAGGAGTTCAATTGGTTTTGGTACCTCAGACAAGTCTGCCAAGACTTCCTCAGCCAACTCCTCCCGAATGATTTCCTGGGCTAACTCCACACATTCATTACAGATAAAGGCGTTGTTCCCAGCGATTATTTTTTGTACTTCTTCTTGGCTTTTGCCACAAAATGAGCAATAAACCATCATATCATTATTCCTAGTTGTAGGCATGATTTCCTTCCGTTCTATTCTATACTGTCATTCTATCTAAAATAAGGTCATGTAAAAGGCATGGACACTATTGACCAAATTGGTAAAGGCATTTAACCAGAGCAGGACAGAAAGTCCATAACGCTTTTTACGAAAAGCCTGTGCCCCTGCAAGCAAGCAGACCAAACACAGCATGGCTGTGAAAAAACCAAATATACTACGTTCCATTAGACTTCCTTTCTCTTGCGGTATTGGATGGTAAAATCATAAGGATTTTTCTCATCTTTGGTATAGGATTTGCTTGAAACCGTCTCAAAAATAGACAAGTCAAACTCTTCAGGAAAATAGGTATCTCCCTCCACCCGAGCATGAATTTGAGTCACAATCACTTCGTCAAGGTAGGGCTCAAAAGCCTGAAAAATTTGCTTCCCACCGATAATATAGAGATTCTTGTCTTGACCCTGATACCAGTCCAGGACAGACTGGACATCATAAAAAGTAGTAACCCCATCTATCTTTTCTTCCGGGTTACGTGTCAAAATCAAGGTCTCCCTTTTTGGAAGCAAGCGACGCCCCATCCCATCAAAGGTCACGCGACCCATCAAGATAGCATGATTCAGAGTTGTTTCTTTGAAGTGTTGCAGTTCTGCTGGCAAATGCCAAGGCAGACGATTGTCCTTACCAATCACACCCTCTTCATCCTGGGCCCAAATAGCTACGATTTTCTTAGTCATGCTTCCATCCTTTTCACTGATAGTACTATTTTATCAAAAAACTCAAAAAAAGACTGGTTTGGAATAGCTTACAGAATAGAAAAAAATCTGTAAGAATTTTCCTACAGATTTTTATATGATTATTCTATTTCTTACAAACCAGGTGCTTGTCCAAGTTCTGCCGCAAGCATCCAGATGGTTTTATCAGTTTCAGTTTTAGCGTCTGAGAAGATACCGTTTGTCACATCGTCACCCTCTTCATCAGTGACATCCAAACCTTTTTGGAAAAGTTCTGACAAGTAACGGTAGATAGCAAGCACACGTTCCAAGCTTTCTTCAACATTGCGGTATTCACCAGCTTCTTCTTCGATTTCACTGTTTTGAAGGAATTCTGTCAAAGTAGAGAATGGGCTACCACCAAGTGTAATCAAACGTTCGCTGATTTCATCCAATTGACCGTCAAGAGCATCCATGTACTCATCCATTTTTGGATGCCATACAAGGAAACCACGACCACGCATATACCAGTGTACTTGGTGCAAAGCCACATGAGCTACGTACAAATCAGCAACAGCTTGGTTCAAGACTTCCTTTGTTTTTGCCAATGCTACTGGCGCTGCTTTTGTCAATGATGTTACGTCTTTTACTGCTTCTTTTTTCAATTCTACCATTTTATTTTACCTCATTCATTATTATTTGTAACCACTTCTTACTGATTACTATCTTAGTATACTACTAAGAATAACCAATAGCAAGCCAAATGACTCACATGAGAAAAGTTGCAATAGACTGATAATTTAAGAATTTTTTAGAATAAAACACAGTCCCTTTCAAACTCTCTTAACTGCGACAAAATAAAGAAAAAGAGAATGCAAATTTCTTGCACACTCCTTTCTCAAACTTATATCTTAATACCAAACGCTGACGTCAACACGACCACGAATTCCTTTTAAGTATTCAGATGAAGTATATTGCCATCCTTTTTCTCCTGAATAATGAGGATTATTCCAATCAAGCGCATCTGTATAGGCTGCAACCCAATTGACATGCTGTAAAATATCAGGGTGATTTAGGCGCGTTTTCAAAAGTTGACGATAGCTATAAACTTTCACATTTTGATAACCAGCCTGTTTCATTGTTGCCATATACTTGTTGATAATCTTGACCCAGGTTCCAGTATCACTTGGAGCTCTCTTAGTCTTATTGCCATATTCCCAGTTCTCAACATCGTAGTAGATAGGGTAAGACAAGTTCATCTTGTATTTTTCAAGAGTTCAATGGTTTGATTAGCATCATTCTCAGCATCGGTCTCATTTTCAGCATAAGTATAAAGGTAAACACCGTAAGGAATTCCAAGACGATTTAACTCCTTAATATTATGAGCCAATTCCTTGTCCTCAGTTCCACTATAACCCAAACGAACAATGACTCCATCAACGCCATTATCATCAATGACTTTTTTCCAATCACTGATACGGCCATTGTGTTCACTGACATCGATGACCTTTTTAACTTGATCAGTCCCAACTTGTTCTTCACGATGGTTAAAGAAATAACGTCTGCCATTTCTGTGAACCCAGCCAACATTCAAGTCTTTCTTTTCTTTTAACTCACCTGAGTCAGAAAAAATATAGCGAGCACCATCCATGACTAATTCACCAGTAGCCATAGCACCACTTCCTGTCAAATAGTAGTTACCCTGCCACTCATCTTTGGCCATGTAACCCCACTTCTTGAAATAGTACCACTTGCCGTCTACCTTTTGCCACTCTTGATTTGCATAAGAACCATCAGACTTGAGATAGAAGTAAGATGAATAGGCTGGATCATAAAGCCATTCATTTTGCATCATGGCACCTTGACCATTCAAGAAATAATTTCCCTGCCATTGACTTTTAGCCATATAGCCCCACTTCTTAAAATAGTACCATTTACCTCCAACAGAATGCCATTCCTGGTTAGCATAAGAACCATCGGACTTCAGGTAAAACCAATTCTTATAGGCGTTATCATAAACCCATTCATTCTTAGCCATATAGCCACCTGATTTAGGTAATAATTACCCTGCCACTCATTTTGAGCATAACGACCGTCTGACTTAATATAAAACCAAGCCTTATAGTAGTTATCAAAAATCCACTCACTCTTTGCTTTGGAACCATCAGACTTTACATAATAATCCCCCTCCCAGTGGGCAGAAGCATTGGTCTTTACTCCTGTGCTCGTTTGAGTTTTATTAGAAGACTGATTTTGCTCTGAACTACTTGAAACTGTCGTTGTATCCTGTGAAGTTTTTGCTACTTCAGTTTCATTTGCAGCTACATGACTAACTGCCAAGCCTAGTAAAAAGATACTTGCTAATCCAATTTTTCCAATCTTTGTTTTCAATCTTTCCTCTCCTATAAAAAATGGAACAGACATCTGAATGCTGTTCCACCTAGCTTTTGCTACTGATTATTTTACAAAGTCAAGCAAAGCCAAGAAGCTTTCTGCTTCAAGTGACGCACCACCAACAAGGGCACCGTCAACGTCTGGGCAAGCCATGTATGAAGCAACGTTTTCAGGTTTAACAGAACCACCGTATTGAACACGAACTTTGTCTGCAACTTCTTGACCAAAGTCAGCAGCTACAACGTCACGAACAACTTTACACATTTTTTGTGCATCGTCTTGTGAAGCTGATTTACCAGTACCGATAGCCCAGATTGGCTCGTAAGCGATAACTGAGGCAGCAACTTGTTCAGCAGTCAATCCAGCCAATGCAGCAGATACTTGAGCACCTACGAATTCAGCAGCTTTACCAGCTTCATAAGTTTCAAGTGATTCACCACAACAGATGATTGGAAGCATGCCGTTTGCAAAGATTGCTTTTGCTTTTTTGTTGATATCTTCGTCAGTTTCATGGAAGTAGTCACGGCGTTCTGAGTGACCGATAACAACGTAGTCAGTACCGATTTCTTTCAAAACTTGTGGGCTAGTTTCACCAGTGAAAGCACCTGCATTTTCAAAGTAGCAGTTTTGAGCAGCAACTTTAAGGTTTGAACCTTTTGCAGCAGCAAGAACAGTTGTCAAATCAAGAGCTGGAGCAGCGATACCTGCTTCAACAAGATCTGATGAAGGAAGTTTTGATGCAACTGCTTCAACGAATGCTTTAGCTTCTTCTGGATTTTTGTTCATTTTCCAGTTACCAGCGATAAATGGTTTACGTGACATTTCACATACCTCTTTTTTCAATTTATTTTCTATTTATTTTATCACAATTATACACAGCTTGCAAATCTTACTCGGATTTCAAGCCTGCTTGCATGGATTAATCCTTCCAGAGATCCATAGCATTTCGGAAATCTGCCGATACTTGTGTCAACTGAGGATTACTTGCTTCTCTCTCTGCTCGCTTAGCCTCGATTTGAGCCACACTTTTGATACCTTCATGGCGCCAGTTTCTCAAAATCGCCTGAATGTACTTCCAGTTTGGTTTTCCATTCAAAACAGCTTCACGAAGAGCTTCTTTAATCAAGTCAGCACTTGTTCCATCTTCCTTAAGTGTCTTGGTCAAATCCTCAATCTCAAAAGGTGTCAACAAGCGTCCTAATTCCTGCTGGAAGGTTTCCACCAAATCCTTAAGCTGATTTTGAGGTGTCAACTGGTCTGAACTCGAAGTAGGAGCTCCAAGCAAGTCATCCAAGCGTTCCAAGGCTAGACTGGCATCAAAAAGCAATTCGATTTCGCCATTTAATTCGATCGTTCGATACTGGAGCAGTCCCCTTTCCGTCAGATTAGAAATGGACTGGTTGACATCTGAAATTTCCTTGCCAATCCTTCGGCAATCTGGCTTGGCGACATTTCTTCTAAGCCTGTCGTATTTTGCAAATAGAAAAATTGCCAGACTAGAAAATCGTCGCTAGAAGGAAAGAGTTCCTTAAAATGCAAGAGCAGGGCACTCGGTAAAACCAAGTTCCCTGATTTAAAAGCGTCTAAATATGTCATGATTCCTCTTATAAATATCCATATGCAGATGCATCATCTTCTATTTTTCTCCAGTCAAAAGGTGTCTCCTGATAGACTGCATAATTCACCCAGTTACTAAAAAAGAGGGCTGCTGATGAAGACCAACAAAGACAAGGTATCTGATTGACATCATCATCCTTAAAGTAATTTTCTGGAATATGAGGATCCAAACCTGCATCACGATCTCGAAAATACTCTTTTGCCAAGGTATCACGGTCATACTCCAAATGCCCAAAGCTATATATTTCTCGTAAATCACGACTGGCCAAAATCGAAACCCCAACCTGAGGTCCCTCTGATAAAATCTCGAGATTGGTCTTATTCAGAATCTCTTCCTTAGAAATCTCCGTATGCCGAGAATGAGGAGATACATAGCTATCATCAAAGCCTCTAAAGAGAAGATGCCCTTCTTTTAAAGTATCCTGAGGATAAATACCTGATAACTTACTGTCCATCTGGTATTTTTCAACCCCATAACGCAGATAGAGTCCCGCCTGAGCGCCCCAACAGATATGAAGTGTCGAATAGACATGGGTCTTGGACCACTCGATTACCTGACTGAATTCCTCCCAATAGTCCACTTCCTCAAATGGTAAATGCTCAACTGGGGCCCCCGTAATAATCATCCCATCAAAATACTCATCCTTGACTTCTGGGAAGGTTTTATAAAAGGTCTCCATGTGTTCTGAACGAGTTGTTTTAGAACGATGGCTCTCCATATAGAGAAAATCGATATCCAGTTGCAGGGGTGTATTGGCCAAATGGCGCAACAATTGAGTCTCTGTGACCATTTTTTGTGGCATAAGATTTAAGATTAAAATCTTCAAAGGACGGATATCTTGGTGGGCCGCACGTTGATCATCCATGACAAAGATATTCTCTGTCCGTAAAATCTCAACAGCTGGCAATTTTTTATCAATTCGAATCGGCATAACCCTCTCCTAACTGTACTCTTTCAGGAATAATTGCATATGTTTGAAGCCAAATCTCAAACACTTAGTCCTTTTATTATACTGCAAGAAGATATAGTTTTCAATTATAGTTTTTCTCTAACTAGCTATAGTCTATTTTTATATCCTAATGTAGAGAAAACAGCCCTAGGGACTGTTTTTCATTAATAATGCATAAGAACCTTGTAATCGTAGTCACCTATTTTTTCACGACCGTTCAATTCATCCAATTCAACAAGGAATGCACAACCTGCTACAACACCACCAAGTTTTTCAATCATCTCGATCGTTGCCTTAACAGTTCCACCTGTTGCCAAGAGGTCATCTACGATCAGAACACGTTGACCTGGCTTGATGGCATCCGCGTGCATAGTCAAGGTATCAACACCGTACTCTTTTTCATAGTCAGCAGAAATGACTTCGCGTGGCAATTTACCTGGCTTACGAACAGGTGCGAAACCAATTCCCAACTCAAAGGCAACTGGACAGCCCACGATAAATCCACGAGCCTCAGGACCTACAATCATGTCGATTTTCTTGTCAGTAGCATACTGAACGATTTCACGAACAGCGTAGCTATAAGCATTTCCATCAGCCATCAAAGGACTGATATCACGGAAGGTAATGCCTTCCTTAGGATAATTTTCAATTGTTGCAATATAATCTTTTAAATTCATCTTTTTCTTTCTTTCAAAGTTTTTACTCTCTATTATACCATATTTTCTCCAAAAGAAGAAAGTATAACCATTATTTCCTAATTAAGAGCTCGATGTCGATGTCCACTCTGTGACCCCGGTAACAACAGCAAAAAGCTGATGAATTATTCGATTCATCAGCTTTAGGGATGATATGTTCATTTCAAACAAATCAGATCAATTAGAAGGCTTAGCCTTCTTTCTTCTTGCGAGCTACAAGACCAAATCCACTCAATACTCCGAGAAGTCCCAGTGCTGCAAGGCTAGCATTGTCTTCTGTACCAGTATTTGGCAATTCGCGCTTAGCTTCAGCTTCTTTCATTGCTGTTGCTTGTACTGGTTGTGCTGGAGTAGCCGATACTTGAGGTTTAGCTGGCTGTTCAGGCATTGCTGGAGTAGCTGGCTCAACTGGTTGTACTGGTTTTTGAGATTGAATCTTACGGTAAACATTGTGAACATTACCATTAGCATCTGTTTTTGTACGAACTAACTCATAACCTTCTAATGACTTACCTGGATGTGATCCATTTTCGTCTGGAATAATCAATTCACCATTTTCATCTACATAAGTTGTGATGACCTTGTATTCGAATGGAGTAGGAGTAGGTGTTGGAGCCGGTGGCGTTACTTTTTCGTAGACGTGTTCTGTATTTCCATTTGGAAGTTTCTTAGTTTCCACGAAACGGTAACCTGGGATAGCTTTCTTAGGTTGGTTACCTTCTTCATTTGGTGAAACTGGCTTACCACTTTCATCTACGAATGATGTTGTTGTCTTAACCACTTTACGGTAAACGTGAGTTACGTTACCATCTTTATCAGTTGTAGTTGTTACAAACTCATATCCCGGGATATCTTTCTTAGGTTGGTTACCTTCTTCATTTGGTGAAACTGGCTTACCACTTTCATCTACAAATGATGTTGTTGTCTTAACTACTTTACGGTAAACGTGAGTTACGTTACCATCTTTATCAGTTGTAGTTGTTACAAACTCATATCCTGGAATGTCTTTCTTAGGTTGGCTACCTTCTTCATTTGGTGAAACTGCCTTACCACTTTCATCTACAAATGATGTTGTTGTCTTAACTACTTTACGGTAAACATGAGTTACATTACCATCTTTATCAGTTGTAGTTGTCACAAACTCATATCCTGGAATGTCTTTCTTAGGTTGGCTACCTTCTTCATTTGGTGAAACTGGCTTACCACTTTCATCTACGAATGATGTTGTTGTCTTAACCACTTTACGGTAAACGTGAGTTACGTTACCATCTTTATCAGTTGTAGTTGTTACAAACTCATATCCTGGGATATCTTTCTTAGGTTGTTCACCTTCTTCTGTTGGATTGCCTGGAATTGCGTTTCCTTCTTTATCCTTGAATGAAGTTGTTACTTTTTCGTAGACGTGTTCTGTATCTCCATTTGGAAGTTTGTTAGTTGTTACGAATTTGTAGCCTGGGATATCTTTCTTAGGTTGTTCACCTTCTTCTGTTGGATTGCCTGGAATTGCGTTTCCTTCTTTATCCTTGAATGAAGTGGTTACTTTTTCGTAAACATGCTCTGTATCTCCATTTGGAAGTTTGTTAGTTGTTACGAATTTGTAGCCTGGGATATCTTTCTTAGGTTGTTCACCTTCTTCTGTTGGATTGCCTGGAATTGCGTTTCCTTCTTTATCCTTGAATGAAGTGGTTACTTTTTTTCGTAAACATGCTCTGTATCTCCATTTGGAAGTTTGTTTGTGGTTACGAATTTGTAGCCTGGAATATCTTTCTTAGGTTGTTCACCTTCTTCTGTTGGATTGCCTGGAATTTCTTTTCCTTCTTTATCCTTGAATGAAGTGGTTACTTTTTTTCGTAAACATGTTCTGTATCTCCATTTGGAAGTTTGTTAGTTGTTACGAATTTGTAGCCTGGGATATCTTTCTTAGGTTGTTCACCTTCTTCTGTTGGATTGCCTGGAATTGCGTTTCCTTCTTTATCCTTGAATGAAGTGGTTACTTTTTCGTAAACATGCTCTGTATCTCCATTTGGAAGTTTGTTTGTGGTTACGAATTTGTAGCCTGGAATATCTTTCTTAGGTTGTTCACCTTCTTCTGTTGGATTGCCTGGAATTTCTTTTCCTTCTTTATCCTTGAATGAAGTGGTTACTTTTTCGTAAACATGTTCTGTATCTCCATTTGGAAGTTTGTTAGTTGTTACGAATTTGTAGCCTGGGATATCTTTCTTAGGATTTGTTCCTTCTTCTGTTGTTGTCCCTGGGATTGGGTTTCCATTTGAATCAACATGTTTTGTAGTTACTTTTTCATAGATGTGTTTTGTATTACCTTTTTCATCTTTTTCAGTCTTAACAACTTTGTAACCTGAAATTTCTTCTGATGGGTTTTCACCGTCTTTAGATGGGATAAGTTCAGTTTCTTTACCATCTTTACCTACTACTACAAATTTAGTGTCAGGACGTACAGTTGGTGTATAAGAAGCTTGGATTGTTCTTCCATTCTTATCTTTACGTACTACTTCTACTGGAGTTGCTGTTCCTACGAAGTTTTCTTCTGGAGTGAACGTTACTTTACCGTCTTTATCGATTGTGTATGTTCCTTGACCAGGTACTACTTTTTCAGTTGTGCCATCTTCGAATGTTGGTGGTACTGTTGTATCCACATCTCCTTTGAATTCTGGAGTATTTGATTGTGGAGTGTTTTTAGCACCTTCAGATGTTACATCTTTAGTAGATGTTTTACCTAATACTGTTGGTGTGTAAGTAGCTGTTACTGGTGTTCCGTTTTCGTCAACACGTTTAACTGTTACTCCTGTTGCTTTACCTACAAAGTCTTTTTCTGGAGTGAAGGTTACTTTACCATTCTTATTGATTGTGTATGTTCCTTCTCCTGGTACTACTTTTTCAGTTGTGCCATCTTCGAATGTTGGTGCTACTTTCTCATCAATTGGCACTGTTATAGTTTTACCATTCAGTTTTGTAGTTCCTGATTTGAATACCGGTGTTTCTGATTGTTTCGCACCTTTTTCACCGATAGAAGTTACATCTTTTGATGTAGGCGTCACTGGTAATACTACTGGAGTGTAGTTCGCAGTTACTGGTGTTCCGTTTTTATCTTCACGTTTAACTGTTACTCCTGTTGCTTGTCCTGTGAACGATTTTTCTGGAGTGAATGTTACTGTTCCATCTTCTGCAACTGTGTAAGTTCCTTCTCCGTATACAGTCACTGAATCTACAGGATCACCTGTCTTCGGATCTACTAATTTAGCTGGTTTATCAGATAATTCTACTGTTTTTTCTACACCGTTAACTGTTGTCTTTCCTGGTGTGAATAATGGTTTACCTGTTTGTGTAGAACCTTGTACATCAGTTGTAGTTGCGCCTTTAGCTGTCGGTGTTACTGGTTTAACTGTTGGTGTGTATTTAGCAGTTACTTCAGTTCCGTTTGTATCAGCACGTTTAACTGTTACTCCGCTAGCTTTACCTGAGAAGTTTGGTTCTGGAGTAAATGTTACTACACCGTTTTCATCAATTGTGTATGTTCCTTCGTTTGGTACTACCACTTTACCTTCTTCATCAGCACCTACTAATGTTGGTTTAACTTCAGGGTCTAGGTCTACAGTTACTTCTTGACCGTTAACTGTTGTTTTTCCTGGTGTGAATACTGGAGTTCCAGTTTGTTTAGCACCTTGAATATCTTCTGAAATTACATCTTTTGATGTTGGTGTTACTGGTTTAACTGTTGGTGTGTATTTAGCAGTTGCTGGAGTTCCATTTGTATCTTTACGTTGAACTTCAACTCCTGTTGCTTTACCTGTGAAGTTTGGTTCTGGTTTGAACGTTACTGCTCCTGTATCTGGATTAATTGTGTATGTTCCTTCTCCTGGTACTGTTACTGATTTCGTCAGTTGGTTGACCAGTAGTTGGATCAAGAAGTTTAGCTGGTACAGTTGGATCGATTGGAGCTTTTTCATGTCCTTCAGTGAATGTTGGAGTTCCACTTTGCTCTTGACCTTGCGCACCTTCTGAAGTAGCTGCTTTCGCAGTTGGTTTAACAGGCGTAATATTTGGAGTGTAAGTTGTTGTCACTGCAACTCCATTTGTATCTTTCGCTTGAACGGTTACTGGTTTAACTTCTCCTGTGTAAGATTTGTCTGTTGGAGTAAATACTGCAACTGGATCTTTACCTTCTTCTTTAACAAGAGTGTATGTACCTACTACATCACCTGCTGTGTTTTTAGCTGGAACTGAATCTGCTGGTTGTCCATTTTCATCTAATAATGTGTAAGTTGATGGATCAATGGCTACAGTTTCTTGTGTTTTAACTTTTGTCATTGGATCTTCAACTTCAACTGTTCCACCTTTGAATTTAACAGCTTGGCGTTGAGTCTGACCTTGGATATCTGAAGTTACTGATGGTTCTGCAGTTGGTTTTGTACCAATTACTACAGCTGTATATTTACCAAGTGCTGGGGTACCATTTAAGTCAACACGTTTAACAGTAAGCTCTGTACCTTTTCCTACAAATCCTTTTTCAGGAGTGAATGTTACTGTTCCATCTTCTTTAACTGTGTAAGTTCCTTCTCCTGGGATTGTTACAGTAGTTGCTTCTTGACCTGTCTTAGGATCGATTAGTTTCGCTGGTGTAGTTTCATCAATATCAACAGTTTTTTCAACACCGTTAACTTCCGCTTTACCACCAATGAAGTTTGGTTTTCCACTTTGTACTTTACCTTGAACAGCTGCAGTAAGAACTTCTGTTCCTTCTGGATTTGCTGGTTTAACTACTGCTGTGTATTCTCCAGTAACTTTTGTTCCGTTCGTATCTTGACGAACTACTTTTAATGTTTGACCTTTTCCTGTAAATTGTTTATCTGGAGTGAAGTGTACTGTTCCATCTGGATCTACTGTATAAGTACCTTCTCCTGGAATTGTTACACTTGTTACTTCTTGACCAGTAGTTGGATCAACCAGTTTAGCTGGTGTATTGTCATCCATTGGTACTTCTACTTCTTTACCATCAATTGTAGTTTTACCAGGTTTGAATTGTGGTTTACCACTTTGAGGTGCACCTTGGATATCTTCTGTAAATGTGTTGATACCTTCTGGAGTCACTGGTTTAACTGTTGGTGTATAAGTAGCTGTTGTTGGAGTTCCATTCGCATCTTTCGCTTGAACTGTCGCTGGTACTGGAGTACCTACGAAGTCTTTGTTTGGTGTGAATGTTACTTTACCTGTTGTTGGTTCAATAGTATATGTACCAACTGTGTTTCCTTTAGCGTCTTTAGCTGGAATTGTTGTTTCAGCAGTTGGCTGTCCAGTAGCTGGATCGATCAATTTCGCTGGTTGTTCAGCATCAATCTTCATAGGAACTTTATCGTCACCTTGAGTGAATGTTGGAGTTCCTTCTTGAGGTTGTCCTTGTACACCTTCAGATGTTGTTGGTTTACCTGTTGGCTCTACCGGAGTAATGTTTGGAGTGTAAGTTGTTGTTACTGGAGTTCCATTTGTATCTTTAGCTTGGATAGTAACAGGTGCAACTTCTCCTGCATATGTTTATCAGTTGGTGTAAATACTGCAGTTGCTTTACCGTCTACAACTTTAAGTGTGTAAGTACCGATAACATCTCCCGCTGGATTTTTAGCTGGTACTGATGTAGCTGCTTGTCCATTTTCATCTAATAATGTGAATGAATCAGTATTAAGCGGTACTTCTTTTTCAACACCGTCGATAGTTGTTTTACCAGGTTTGAATGTCACTTCTTTAGATTGTTCAACACCTTGTACATCTGTTGTTTCAGCTGGTTCTGCTGTTGGTGTTACACCTACGATTGTTGGAGTATAAGTTGTTTTAACTTTTGTTCCATTTTCATCTTCTGCTTGCACGTTAGCTGGAACTACAGTACCTGTGTAAGTTTTATCTGTTGGTGTGAATGTTACTGTGTTAGTAGCTGGATCAATTGTGTATTCCCCAACTTTATTTCCATTTGCATCTTCAGCATCTACTGGAGTACCAGGCGCTACTGGATTTCCTTGTTTATCAAGTAAAACTGCTGAGTTAGCTTTAATTGCTACTGATTTTTCTACACCTGCGATTGTTGCTTTACCTGGTGCAAATGCTACAGTTCCTGATTGTGCTTCACCTTGGATATTTGTTGATTCTGCTGGTGTAGCAGTTGGTTTAACTCCTACGATTGATGGAGTATATTTAGTTTCAACTTTAGTTCCGTTGTTATCTTCTGCTTGTACTTTTGCAGGTTCTACTGGACCTACATAAGTCTTATCTGTTGGTGTGAATGTTACAACACCTGTTGCTGGGTCTACTGTGTATTCCCCAACTTTGTTTCCATTATTGTCTAATGCTGGTACCGCTCCTTGAGCTCCAGTTCCATCAGCATTTAGTAATTTAACTGAACCTGCTTTAATTGGTACTTCTGCATCTCCTGCTGTGAATGTAGGTGTTCCTGTTTGAGTTTCACCTTGGATTCCTGTTGAAGTAGCTGGTTCTGCTGTTGGTTTCACTGGTGTAACTTCTGGAGTGTATGTTGTTGTTGCTGTTGCTGTTGCCTCAGCTCCTGTTTATCAACTCCGACTGGTGCTGTTAGTGATACACCAATCCCTGTAGCTCTTCCTGTAAATGTTGGAAGTGGTTGGAATGTTACTTCACCTGTTGTTGGGTTAATTGTATAAGTTCCTTCATTTTTCACAGTTACTGAAGCTTCATCTGTTGGTTTACCAGTTTTTGGATCTACCAGTTTAGCTGGATGTGTTGCACTTGGCGTAATAACCGCTTCATTATCTTTACCTGCATCTGTTTTGAATACTGGTGTTTCTTTTTGAGCTTTACCTTGTACATCTTTAGAAGTTTTTGGCTCTGCAGTGATTGGTTTTGGAGTTACAGTTGGAATGTAACGACCGTCCATAGAACCTTTCGATGGAGAATTTTGCAATTGAACTTGATCACTTATTAAATTAAGTGTCGCACCATCTTCTCCTTCACCTTTAACAACTCTATTCCCATTTAGTCCCCAACCAGTCGTCGCTCCATTTGCATCTGTACGACGAATTGTGATACCATCTGCTGTCCCTACAAAGTTAGCTTCTGGAATGAATTCTACATCTACATCTTTTCCATTGTCAGTAATTTTATATTTACCTTGACCTTGAACGACATAGTATCCATCTACTAGATCAGCATCAGTTACTAATGAACCGTCTGCTTTAACAATTTGTGATTTAACTGTTGTATCAATAGTATTTATTTCACTAAAATCATAGTTAATTTGTCCATATGCATTGAATTGAACTTTTGCATTTTGTGTAGCTCCTTGAATTCCACTTGTCACTTCTTTTGTACCACGAGGTGGAATCGTTTGTTGAATTTGGAAGTCTTCCACTTCTCCAGAATAGGCAATTCCTGTTGGAGTTGTGATATCAGCCTTATCTAAAGCGATACGAATACGTGAAGCAAGTTTAGTTTGAGTTGTATCTACGTTTTGAACATTAGTAGTCCAAGTTAGTGTAACTTTTCCATCTCGAGTTACTTCTGTAGGCGTTGCAGCTTCCCCTTCATCAAACTTACCATTTCCATTAAAGTCAATCCATCCATTAACCCATGCTGATGGTTCACCATCTAAATGAGCATCGAATGTCATAGAATATGTTTTATCATTAACTCTATGTAATGTATAGTTATCATTAGCTTGTACTCCATCACCCATTAATTGACGAGCACCTTCATCAGCTGCACCATCTCCATGGTTATCATCATATTTGAATGCAGTTGTTTTAGTGATTGGTGTTGTACGGATATCTACGTCTGGAGCTACAGAACCTAAATATGGTTGTTTCTGACCGTTTGATTTAGAAATAGAATGTGCTACACGACCATATGAAGCTGGGGCATCCCCTTCATCTAGTAACATAAATCCTAGCATAGAACCTTGTTGCCCTGATGAGAAGATATACATTCCTATATTCTTAGCGTTACGAGTCATTACTAATGGAGTAGAGAAACCAGAAGATCTGTGAGTTGATACTGGTCCGAAAATTTGTGTTCCTAAACCATCTGTATTATAAGTACCATCGCTTTCTCTCATTGCTACAACTGTATCTGAAGTGATGGTTTTATTGAAAAAGCCTTTACCTTTATCTTGTTTAAATATTTCAAAAGCCGGTTTTCCTGAACCTTCTATAGTATTTTTTATTCCTAATTGATTACCTGCCTGACCATGCCCTGCTCCCGCTACAGATCTTGTCTCATAAGTTTCAGTTGTGTAAGAACGGGCTGTTTCTTGATTTCTTACAGTAGAGTTTGATAATTCCGTTACTAGTTCGAAACCATCTCCATCTGTTTTATAGATTTCAATTTCAGATGAACCAGCTTCTTCCCCAGTTAAGAATACAACGTTTGCTGGTACTTCTTTCCCATTTAAAGTAGCTTTAACAGAGAATTCTACCCCTACGTTTGCTCCATTCTGAACAGACCGAATAACTGTTTTACCTCCAGTATCCATTCCATTTGTTTTCGCAACAGAATATCCTCCTTGTTTTTCTACTTTTACTTCAGCTGGAGTTCCATTTTTATAAACGTTTTGGGCATTAGCATCATAACCTGCTCCACCACGTTCCTTATATACATCTGTCGAATTAAATGGTGCTAATTTAGTAACCGTTAACGTTACAACATATCCTGGCGAAATTTCTTGGGTAAATTCCGTTCCTACTTGAAGTTTATCTCCTGATCCAAGATTTTTTATAGTTGCTGTTTTACTACCTACATCAAACCATTTGATTTGTTTAGTTAAACGAGCCGTATTTTTATCTTTATATTTTTCCCAGTGTTTTGCTTGTTCTTCTTCAGAAAGTGGTGGTTCTGCTACTGTATCAGCTACATCAGCCAAAACATAAGAAAACTTGCCGTCACGACCGATTCCTGCATTTTTCAATTCATTGTAAACTGCAAGGATTGATTCGTTTAGGCGCTCCAATTGAGCATCTACTTGCTCTTTTGTGACACTCGTATCAGCCAATAAAGTTTTTGTTTCAGCCAGAACTGCTTGGTTTTTAGCTACTGCTGCTGTAACTGCTGCCTTGTTTTCTTCTTTCACATCAGCCTTAGCAAGTTCAGTCTCAGCCAATTTGCTAGTTACTTCTGCTTCTGATAATACTTTTGTTAATTCTTTTTTAGCTTCTTTTACTTCTAGAGTTTGTTTCGCTTCAGATTTTGCTTTTTCTTCTGCTTTTTTCTCTTCAACTTTAGCTGTCACTCCTGCTGCTTGAGCTTCTGTAACTACTACATCTAAATCATTAACAATTTTCACTTGTGCATCTACTTCTTCTTGAGTAGTTGCATCGTTAGATAATACTGCTTTAGCTTTTTCTAATGCTTCACGAGCTACACTTAATACTGCTTGATCTGCATCAGGTGCTGATTTAATATTTCTTTCTAAAGTAGCAATACTTGCTTCAAGGATAGATTTGTTTACTTTTTTAACTTCAGGTTTTGCTTCAGTAGCCTTTTCAGTTTCTGGTTTTACAGTTTCTACTGTTTCAGCTTTAGGCTCAGCCTTTTCCTTATTATCTTGATCAGGAGCATTTGTTGCTACTACTGTTTCAGCATTTTGTACTTCCGTCGCTGATACCGCACCGTTCCCTAGGAACATCAAACCAGCCGCAATTGCTACTGATGCTGCTCCAAAGCTGTACTTACGAATACCGTAACGAATGTACTTCTCCGTTCGAAAATCTTGTTGTTTGCCTTTCATTAGACCCACAACCTCCTTTAAAAAATATTAAAATGATTAGACAAATAAAGAGCCCCCCCCCCTTAAATATTTTTGCAATATTAAGAGGTCAATATCCTAAATCGGGAGTGCTCAATAATTACTAATATCTCTTAAATTATATCATCATTAAATTTATAACTCAACTTTTATGCTTGAAAAATAATTACTTTTTATAAATAAAATGATTTTTGATATTTTCAAAAAAATTAACTTGAAAAAAATTATAACCTAAAGTAATTTACAAATATTTGTTCAATATATAACACATTTGTTCTATTTTTTTCTCTAAATATAGTTCGGATTTTTTTACCTATGTGTATAAATACAAACTATTAACATATATTTATTGTTTACCCAGATATTTTTAATCATAAAAATTATCTCGAAAGAAAATACTTATAAAATTTTATCAATTTAAGTTTTTGCAAAGGAATTATCTAAAATAATGAGTTCAGATAGTACCTTTGTTTTGATTGTAACTTTAACATCCAAATCTATACAATCACAAATCATTTATTGATACTCAATGAAAGTCAAATGACACATCCAGAAACTAGGAAAATGATAATTAAAATATTAAAATCGGAACATCTAAAATCAATCTCGTATCTCCAACAATGAAAAAATAAACTAGTTCGCAACGATGTTCTAAGCCTCTAATCATTAAAACTCAACATAACCAATATTCTGAAAAATCTATGTAGTATAGTAGATTGAGGCTGAAATAGTACATTATAGATTCTAAAAGATTGGTAGAAATTTGTTTGGATTCTCTAATCAATTTGCCCAGTTTTCTGTTTCATTTCACCATTCTTCATTGGCTCTATAATATTTGTAGTGGGTAACCCCCTATGGATATTATGGAGCCTATTTTGTGTAGAAAAAAAGTCCCATATGACCTATAATGAAAAGCGATCAAACAACTCATTAGAAAGAATCATATGGAACAATTACATTTTATCACAAAACTACTCGATATCAAAGACCCTAATATCCAATTTATGGATATCATCAATAGGGATACACACAAAGAAATCATCGCCAAACTGGACTACAATGCTCCATCTTGTCCTTATTGTGGAAGTCTAATGAAGAAATATGACTTTCAAAAATCGTCTAAGGTTCCTTACCTTGAAACGACTGGTATGCCTACTAGAATTCTCCTTAAAAAGCGCCGTTTTAGATGCTATCATTGCTTGAAAATGATGGTCGCTGAGACTTCTATCGTCAAGAAGAATCATCAAATCCCTCATATTATCAACCAAAAAATTGCGCAAAAGTTGATTGAAAAGAATTCTATGACCGATATTGCCCATCAGCTTTCCATCTCAACTTCAACTATTATTCGCAAGCTCAATGATTTTCACTTTGAGCATGATTTTTCGCGTCTTCCTGAGATTATGTCCTGGGACGAGTACGCCTTTACAAAGGGAAAGATGAGCTTTATTGCGCAAGATTTTGACAAGCTCAATATCATCACTGTTCTTGAGGGTAGAACACAAGCCGTCATTCGAGATCACTTTCTTAAATATGATAGAGTCGTCCGATGTCGCGTCAAAATCATTACTATGGATATGTTTAGCCCTTACTATGACTTGGCTAAACAGCTTTTTCCAAACGCTAAAATCGTGTTGGATCGTTTTCATATTGTCCAACACATGAGCCGTGCTATGAGTCGTGTGCGTGTCCAAATCATGAATCAGTTCCATCGAAAATCCCATGAATATAAGGCTATCAAGCGTTACTGGAAGCTCATCCAGCAGGATAGTCGTAAATTGAGTGATAAACGTTTTTATCGCCCTACTTTTCGTATGCACTTAACCAATAAAGAGATTCTTGACAAGCTTTTGAGCTATTCAGAAGACTTGAAACACCACTATCATCTCTATCAACTCTTGCTTTTCCACTTTCAGAATAAGGAGCCGAAGAAATTCTTTGGACTCATTGAGGACAATCTAAAGAAGGTTCATCCTCTTTTTCAGACTGTCTTTAAAACCTTTCTAAAGAACAAAGAGAAAATCGTCAACGCTCTTCAGTTACCCTATTCTAACGCAAAACTGGAAGCGACAAATAATCTCATCAAACTTATCAAGCGCAATGCCTTTGGTTTTCGGAACTTTGAAAACTTCAAAAAACGGATTTTTATCGCTCTGAATATCAAAAAAGAAAGGACTAAATTTGTCCTTTCTCGAGCTTAGCTTTTCTTCAACCCACTACAGTTGACAAAGAGCCCCTTCATTGATATACATAATATCTCGCACCTAACGGAGCGAGACGGACTAATAGTCACATAATTACAAAAAACGAGCACTTTCGTGCTCGTTCTTTGATATAAACTACTGATTAAAGTGAGTTTACGTCAACTTTGATACCAACACCTTGAGTAGTTGTGATAGTCAAGTTTGTTACGTAAGTTCCTTTAGCTGTAGCTGGTTTTGCTTTTTGGATTGTTTCGTTGAAAGCTTTGAAGTTTTCAACCAATTTTTCAGCTTCAAATGATACTTTACCGATGATTGCTTGAACGTTACCTGCACGGTCAGCACGGTAAGTGATTTTACCACCTTTAGACTCTTCAACTGCTTTAGCAACATCCATTGTTACAGTACCAGTTTTAGGGTTTGGCATCAAGTTACGTGGTCCAAGGACACGTCCAAGACGTCCAACAAGAGCCATCATGTCAGGTGTAGCGATAACTACGTCGAAGTCCAACCAACCGTCGTTGATTTTAGCAACAAGGTCATCTTCACCAACAAAGTCTGCACCAGCAGCTTTTGCTTCTTCAGCTTTTGCACCACGTGCAAAAACAAGAACGCGTGAAGTTTTACCAGTACCGTTTGGCAATACCATTGCTCCACGGATTTGTTGGTCAGCTTTTTTAACGTCGATGTTCAAGTTGTAAGCAACTTCTACAGTTGCGTCAAATTTTGCAAAGTTAGTTTCTTTTGCAAGTGCTACAGCTTCTTCTACGCTGTATGCTTTTGTGCTGTCGATTTTCTCAAGAGCAGCACGAAGTTGTTTGCTTTTTTTAGCCATTTTCTATTCTCCTTGTAAGTGGTTCAATCGATTTTCATCTCCCACGTCACTTCTCGAAATGATGAAGTCTTGCGGGTTTTCAGTCTATTATTTTTCTTTTCCTACGTCGTCAAGTTCCCTTGCTGTACCCAAGTACAAGCATCAGTCACTTGCCTAGTATGAAAAGCAACTAATAGACTGCTGTGAGATTTTCTACTGTGCTATTGATTAGTCAACAACAGTGAATCCCATAGAACGAGCAGTACCTTCGATCATACGCATTGCAGACTCAATGTTTGCTGCGTTCAAATCTGGCATCTTAGTTTCTGCAATTTCTTGTACTTGTGCACGAGTAACTGTAGCAACTTTAGTTTTGTTAGGTGTACCTGATCCTTTTTCAACACCTGCAGCTTTTTTCAAAAGAACAGCAGCTGGTGGTGTTTTAGTGATGAAAGTAAATGATTTATCTTCGTAAACTGAGATAACAACTGGAATGATCATACCAGCTTGGTCAGCTGTACGAGCGTTGAACTCTTTTGTGAATCCCATGATGTTGATACCAGCTTGACCAAGAGCAGGTCCAACCGGTGGAGCTGGTGTAGCTTTACCAGCAGGGATTTGCAATTTTACAAGTTTTTCGACTTTTTTAGCCATTTTTAAATCCTCCTTTGTGGTTTTGGCGGTAATTAAAAATTTTTACCTCCCACAAGTATGCTTTTTACATACCCATCTATTATACACTATTTATCTAGAATTGCAAGAGAAAAGTTTATTTTTTAATCGACATAATCTCCGCCTTCAAAGCCGTAATACTCTTCCAAACTGAGACCACTCTCAGCAATTTCTTTAGCTTCTTTTCCGACATAACGAAGGTGCCATTCTTCAGCCATATAGCCTGTTTCCTTTTCCTTACCTTTGAGATAACGGACAACAAAACCATAATCAGCCGCATGGTCCAAGAGCCATTGGGCCGCTTTTTCTTCTGTCACCAAATCACCATTTGTCCCAATCACATCAAAAGCCAACCCTGTCTGGTGCTCACTATAGCCAGGACGAGCAGAATAACGATCGGCAGCTTCTTTCCCATCTTGGTTGACATAATCTTGATAGAGCTTGGTCTGAGTTTCATAACTTCTAAAACCACTGTAATGGTCACTAATCGGGAAACCTGCCTCTTGCATCGCTTTGATGAGTTTGATCAACTCTGCCTTGGCTGTTGGATTTTCCCCTGGATTGTAATCTTTTGACAAAGGATAATGTTTATTTGCTACGATGATTTCATCGTATTTCCCTTGGATGCTGTAGTAGTCACCTTTATTAACCACTTCTGCTTTTTTCTGGGCAGCTCCTTGAGGCTTACTTCCGACTGTTCCATCAGCTTTGGCTGTTTGTTCTGTTTTAGCTACTCCATTTTCATTTTTTGCTTTTTCTTGTGAACAAGCTGCCAGACTCAAGGCTAGCAAAGGCTGTCAAAACAAGATATCTTTTTTTCATTTTTACTCCTTTATTTCTAATAGTTTATCTACTTCTGACGATAAACATTCGACTAATCTTTTAATCTCATCCGGTTTTGCTTGGCAGATTGCTGCTGTCATTTCTTCAAAGGGAACCCACCAGACTGGACCACGTCCCTTGAGACCGTGACCCTTCATATCACCTGTCCGTCGTGGAAACAGATGCCAATGAAGATGGGCATCGCCATTTCCTAGCAGTTCGATATTCATTTTCTCAGCAGCAAAGGCCTTGGCAACTGCCTCTTGGACTAGACTCATTTCTTCTAGAAAATGGACTCTCATTTCCTTTTCTAAATGGTGCAATTCCGTGACATGTTCCTTGGCTAGAAAGAGGCTATAGCCTGCAAAATACTGGTGGTCTCCAACCACAAGATAGCCTGTTTCCAACTCTTTGACAAAATAGGGATTTTCTCCCTTCTTGATGAGCTCAATTCTCTGGCAAATCAAACACATATTAGTCTACCAATGCGCTCTTAAGGTAAGCATCAACCATACGCTCCGTTGCAACCACCGAGTCAATATGAGTGCGCTCATATGAGTGGCTAGACTCGATACAGCACCAAGCAGAGCGTGTTTAACCTCAGCCCCTGCAGACATGGCCGCTGAAGCGTCCGATCCATAAAATGGATAGATATCCAACTTAAATGGAATATCTTGCTCTTTAGCCAAGGCAACTAAGTGTTGACGGAAGTCATAGTGATAAGGGCCTGAAGCATCCTTGACACAGATAGATACTGTGTACTCATCTGTCTGCTGGTCATCACCCATGGCTCCCATGTCCACAGCCAGATATTCTACTACCTGAGCAGGGATATTAGAGTTGGCACCGTGCCCCACTTCTTCAAAGACTGAAAAAGCAAAATGGGTTGTTACGGGCAATTCAATCTTCTCTTCCTTATAAATACGAAGCAGGTTAAGCAAAATCGCTGCACTGACCTTATCGTCCAAATGACGAGACTTGATAAAGCCTGTCTCTGTCACGACAGTTCGGGGATCAAAGCTGATAAAATCACCGACCTCAATCCCCAAGGCACGAGTTTCTTTTTCATTGGTTACTTTTGCATCCAAACGCACTTCCATATTGTCCTGCGTGCGTTCTGCAGTTCCTGCATCCTTATAGACATGGCAAGAAGTTTGGTGGATAAGGATGGTTCCAGATACCTTTTGACCTGTGCTAGCCACATGAACGGTACAGTTTTCTCCTTCAATCATATTCCAAGGAAAACCACCGATACGGTCCATTTTGAGACGACCGTCTGGTTTGACAGCACGGACAATAGCACCCAGCGTATCTACATGGGCAGTCACATAGCGGTGTTGTTCATCTTTTTGACCTTTAATGGTCACATTGACACCGCCCTTGGCTGTGCGAACTGGCTGATAACCAAAATCTTCTAAAGTCTTGACTAAATAGTCCGAAATCTCACGAGTGAAGCCTGTTGGCGATGCGATGGCTGTTAGTTCTTTGATATATTCTACTGTTTGATTCATTTCTTCACCTCTTTTGCTACCTATTATAACACATTTATCATCGGATAAAAAAAGAAAATCACTCCTGTAGACTTGGCTACAAAAGTGATTTTAATGATTATTCCATTTCAAAAACATCGCTTTCTTGCTTGTTTGGTAGAACCAATGAGAGCAAGATTCCGACAACGGCTGGTACCAACCATGGGAGAGATGCCTTGGCAAAAGGAAGAGCCTTGACAAGGTTTGCAAGAAACTCAACCTTAAACGAGCTTCCTAGTACGCTTGCAATGGCAATAGCTGTAACCACAGCAATTGTCAACTGCATACCTGGTTTTGAAAGGGAAACAAATTTGTTGACAATGACAATCATAACGATGGCAATGGTGATTGGGTACAAGATAACCAGTACAGGGATTGAGTACTTGATAATCGCATCAAGACCCAAATTGGCAATGGCAAATCCAATCAAGGTAAAGGCTGTCGCATAAACCTTGTAGCTGATTTGTGGGAAGCGTTCATTAAAGAACTCAGCTGTAGACACAATCAAACCAACAGTCGTTGTGAAGCAGGTTACAGTAACCATAGCTGCAAGGAAGAGTTGGGCTGTTGAGCCAAAGATTTCTTGAGTAGCTTGTGACAAGATGTAAACACCTGGTGTTCCACCCTTCATCGCTTCAGCTGGTACCGGGAAATGATTTCCAAGGAAACCTAAACCGATATAAAGAGCACTGAAGGCAAGGGCAACAACGATACCAACAACCCAGATAGTTGAAATGTATTCTTTCTTACTTGAAAATCCAAGTTGTTTCAAGGTTTGAACTGCGATTACGCTAAAGGCAACTGAAGCAAGGGCGTCCAAAGTATTGTAACCTTCTAGGAATCCTGTACCAAAAGCAGAAGCTTGATAAGCAGCTGAAGCAGCTTGAGGACTTGTTCCACCGTATTTGAAAGCTCCCAGAACAACCAAGATAACAATCAAAATCGCAAAGACTGGCGTTAAAATACGTCCAATGCGGTCTAAGATTTTTGATGGATTAAGCGAGATTAGATAGGCTGCTGCAAAATACAGAACCGTAAAGACAATCAAGCCAAGACCTTTATTTGCATCCGACAAAAGAGGGCTAATCCCTACTTCGTAAGCTGTTGTAGCAGTACGTGGGATAGCAAAGAATGGACCGATTGACAAGTAAAGAACTGAGAGGTATAGAGTCGCAAACCAAGGCGCTATCTTTGTTGAAATCTCGTAGATATATCCTTTAGGATTTAACGTTCCAATAATCAGAGTCAAGACGGCGATACCGACACCTGAAAAGACAAAACCTGCGATGGCAGGAAGAAAATGTTCTCCAGATAGAGCACCTAGAGAAGGCGGAAAAATCAAGTTCCCCGCACCAAAAAATATTCCAAACAGGAGTAAACCTGTTAGGGCACCTTTTTTAGCCATGAAAATCTCCTTCATATTTATAAAATACTGACCTAGTATATCATGAATAGGAGTATGAAAAAAGCTTCACGAAGTAAATATTGAATGTTTTCAAGATTCTCAAAAATGAGAATTGTCTAAAAATAAAATTCTCCTACCTAGTCCACGCCAAGTAGGAGAAAATTCTAATGTTTATACTCTTCAAAAATCTCTTCAAACCACGTCAGCTTCACCTTGCCGTACTCAAGTACAGCCTGCGGCTAGCTTCCTAGTTTGCTCTTTGATTTTCATTGAGTATTAAAGTTCTTCAAAGGCCATCATGCCACCTTGGACATTGATAACCTCATAACCTTGTTCTGATAAGAATTGGCAAGCACGCGCCGATCTCATTCCAGATTTACAAATGACATAATGTAACTGATCCTTGTCCAATTGATCATAAGTATCAGCTAATTGACTCAGAGGAAGATTCTGAGTACCTTCTAAATGAAGAGCTTCAAACTCATCCACTTCTCTCACGTCCACTAAAGAAAGTCGGTCGTTTTGGTAAAGCTGGTAAAATGCGTCAAAGGTTATTTCTTTCATTCTTTTTCTCCTAATACTCTTCGAAAATCTCTTCAAACCACGTCAGCGTCGCCTTACCGTAGGTATGGTTACTGACTTCGTCAGTTCTATCCACAACCTCAAAGCTGTACTTTGAGCAGCCTGCGGCTAGCTTCCTAGTTTGCTCTTTGATTTTCATTGACTATAAAATGGTTTTAATTCTTTTTTTCAAATCTGGCACCACTTCTGACTCAAACCAAGGATTTTTGGCCATCCAGATTTGATTTCGCGGCGAGGGGTGAACTAGTGGAAAATAGGTTGGCAAATAGTTCTGGTAATGTTTCACCCGTTCTGTTACCTTGCCACTAATTTTCTCCTTTAAATAGTAGGTCTGGGCATATTGCCCAATCAAGAGGGTTAGCTGAATATCGGGCAATTCTTTCAAGAACTGAGGATGCCATTTTTCAGCAAAACCCGCTCGCGGTGGCAGGTCACCTGACTTGCCATGCCCTGGAAAGTAGAAATCCATTGGCAAAACCGCAAATAACCTGAATTGTAAAAGGTATCTTCATCCACACCTAGCCAGTCCCGCAAGCGGTCACCACTTTTATCCTTCCAGTAAAGGCCTGCTTCTTGAGTTTTAAGTCCCGGTGCCTGACCGATGATATTGATGCGAGCAGTCTTTGGCGCTGCAAAGAGAGGTTCTATTCCACGTTCGGTATAGCTGGCATTCTGCGGATCCGCCATGATAGCCTGCTTGATTTTTTCAATTTGAGACATCTACTTTACCTCCAAAAAGAAGTCTAAGCATAAAATCTCAGACTTCTATCGTTTTATTTGATCAATTCGTAAATAGCTTCGGCATAGATTGCTGCAGCTCGGAAGAGATCGTCCAAGGCGATAAATTCATTGGCTTGGTGCATGGTGTCAATTGAGTCTGGGAACATGGCACCATAGGCAACACCTCGTTCTAGCAAGCGACCAAAGGTTCCACCACCGATGACTTGCTCGTGACCTTTAAGACCAGTTTGTTTTTCATAAACATTCAACAAGGTTTGCACAAGTGGATCTTCCATTGACACATAGTGAGGCGTGTGACCATGTTCAGAAAGGCTAACAGAAGCAACTGGCAAGTTTTCAAGTATTGACTTGATTTGCTCTGGACTTGTTCCTTTTGGATAGCGGATATTAAGGGCAATGGTATTATCAACACTTGTTTCGTCAAAACGGAAGACACCGGCATTCATAGAAAGGGCCCCCATCTTTTCGTCCACATGAGCAATCTTGAGACTTTCACCTTCATGGTCGTTCAAGAGAATCTTACCAGCAATATCAAGGTAGTCTTTTGCTGGTCCAGCAAAGTCGAACTGACTGAGGAAAAGAGCTAGGTAAGTCGCACCATTGACACCTGAAGCAGGCATAGCACCATGGGCTGATTTCCCAATGATGGTCACCTTGTATTGACCAGCCTCTTCTTGGAGTTCTCCTCTAAGTTTGTGTTCTGCAACAAAGGCATCTAGTTTAGCTTGCAAGTCAGCCAAATCACCTGAAACGACTGCTGTTGCTGATTCAGGTACCATGTTTTCACGCAAACCTCCTGTAAAGCTGTGAAGACGGGCAGCACCTGCATTTTCACCTGCAAAGTGGAGGTATTCTGTAATGTTTCCTTTTTCACCATTGATGATTGGGAATTCAGCATCAGGAGAGAAACCGAAGTCTGGTTTTGCAAGTCCTACATGCTCAAAGTAGTAGTCCATGTCTGCCCAGCCTGATTCTTCGTCTGTTCCGACGATGAAACGAACTTTCTTAGAAGTGGGAAGTCCCAATTCTTTGATGATTTCAAACCATAGTAACAAGCTGTTGTAGGACCCTTGTCGTCCGAAGCACCACGCGCATAAAGGCGACCGTCTTTGATTGTTGGTGTGTAAGGGTCTGTGTCCCAACCGCTACCAGCCGGCACCACGTCCATGTGGGCAAAGATTCCGAGAACTTCTTCTCCTTCACCAAACTCGAAATGTCCTGCGTAGTTGTCAACATTTTTAGTTGGGTAGCCATCGCGGTCTGCGATTTCAAGGAATTTTTCCAAGGCTTTTACCGGCCCAGGCCCAAATGGATGTTCAGCATCAACCTTGCTGTCATCACGTTCTGAGTTGATTTCCAAAAGGCTAAATAAGTCAGCCAAGAGGTCTTCTTTGCGTTTTTCTACTTCTGCTGTAAAATCAATTGCTGTCATTTTTTTCTTCTTTCTATCTTTTCTCGATGATTTCATCTACTGGCAAGCGGTAGCTTGGTTCCAATTTTTCGTCTGTGTAACCCACTGTGATCAAGAGTTCTGGGCGGAAACGGTCTTCAATTTCCAAAACCTCATTGACTTTTGATTTGTCAAATCCAAGGATCAAATTTGATCCGATTCCTTGGTCTGTAAGAGCCAGAACCAAGTTCATAGCAACCAAACCTGCATTGAGGGCTAGGTAGTCGCTGACTTGTTGTTCATTGTAACGGGCAAATTCAGCAGGCAAATTCTTCATAAAATATTGAAGTTGCTCTTCAGAAAAGTTATTAGCACCACCAACTCGGGCAATCTTACGAGCACGTTTAGCCAAATCTGTGTCTGTAAACAGGGCAATGGTTACAGGCGCTGATGATACCTGTTCAAAGTTTGAACCGTAAGCCAATTTTGCTAGTTCAGCATTTTTCTCACGTACTACCACAAATTTCCAAGGCTGGCTGTTGTGGGCACTTGGTGCCAAGGTTGCAATTTCGATAGCCGTACGCACATCTTTTGGATCAACTGGCTTATCAGTGAAATGCTTAGTCGCATGACGTTTTTTATTTAATTCAAGAAATTTCATAATCGATTTCCTTTTCTAATTCTACTGCTTCCATTCTGCATATATACTTTAGAAAGAGCTTGCAGGATTTTTCGCTAATAGTTCCAGATTGTGCCCTGATAGTTATCGTCACGACGCAGTTCTTCATACATTTCGATAAAGGGAAGCCCCTTGGACTTGGCCAATTCCAACTCCGCTTCATAGTCATAAGCGACTTTACGAAATAGGATATTTACCAATTCCCCATCTTCCTTCTATCACGGCATACTGGGCACGGTGATTTTTAACGCCTCCCAATTAAATAAGAGCAACCAACCGACCCTGGTTGCTTTCTTTTGATATGACATAATTAGTAAGTTTCTCATTAAGTTCTTTAAATAAATTTCTATTCATTTTGGAATATTTTAACAAAAATGTATTCACTATCATCTTCAATTTTTAGTTGATACGTATCGAAATTTTCTAAAAAAACTTTAACTATGCTAATTATTGATTCAACATACTCTTTTCTGATTTTTTCCTTGTTTCAGCCTTTACTTCATTTTTGCCTAATTCTTTTACTATCTCTAAAAAGTAAATTAAATCCATAATTCTCATAATCAGAAACATCTTCCTTTAAATATTTTTTTCACATTTAGACAGTAAAGATTCAGATAATAGTTTCTTTTATAAATTCATCTTCTTCATAAAAAAATATTATGTATGGACTTATATATTAAAAATCCTATGGCTTTTATCCCTCTCGGAATTGAGTTACTATAATCTTTTAAACCATAAGGACTAATATCTAATGAACAAGATAAAACTGAACTAATAATTTTACGATCGCTCAACCACAGATATGAATGTATAAACATTGCCAATCCTTCTTGATTCAACGTTGTCCGAGATTCAATAACTCCTCCTTTGCCTTTACTTGGCAGATTAACGTATAATATATTTCGAGTCACATCATAACCTTCTGGATCACAATCAAAACTTCCATCTTGATTCCTGTAAAAAGTACGTTCACGATATGCCGGTAAATTAGCAACAGATAAATTATTGTAAGAAAGCTTAAATCTTACTCGGTCTTCCTGTTTTCCTATTTCAAAAAGGAAGAAATATTGATTATCAGAGTCTTGCTCGCGTTTACCTGGTGAGTAGCCACTAATTATGTTTAAAAACTGTTGTTTTTCCCCAATCCCATTTATCCCTACAATTGGTGAAATATTATAAATAGACTCTCCATAAAAATTTTTCAATATAGTCTGAATTTTTTATCAATTTTTAATTCATTCGTTTCAAAAATCAAAAATTTACTTTATATTCATCTGAAAAAAATTAAAAATCTGTTCTTTTAAAAAGCTCATCATACTGTTTAATCACCAAAAGCAATTAATTTCATCCTTCTTCTCCTACTAGTCCAATTTCTTTGCTAATATCTGTAACCATTTTTTTGAAAGTGGTCTATTCCCATAATTTTTCTTTTGTCTGTATAATAACCAACTATCATTCTATCTATTTCAGAGTCTGAAAAAGATTTACCTGAATCCACAAATATTTGATATAAACCTGATTTATAATCTTTTATTATAAATTTCATGCTTCCATAGCAACTCTTGAACTATATCCGCATGTAGTTTGTATAGATTTCTTGTATCAATCACATATTTGTCCTTCAATAATTTCTGTCTAACACTTAATTTATCCTTGCTTTCTAATTGTTTTTAACTCCTCCTCCGATATGTCGTCTTTGATTATAATATCAATACTTTTCTGAATTATTAATAAAATCTGCAGACTTTATATTCAAAGAAAATTTCAACAATTCATCAATATCGGTTATGCTTTCATCATAGGGAGATATAAAATTTACTCGTACTCTTTTTATTATTACAACCATAACAAGAAGGAATTAGATTGTAAAAACATAAAGCGAATAGAGGATATTCATTCTTAGGGAAAAAAATGGTCTAACTGACTTGTATTAGCTCTCCTCGGTTACATTAATAAAATTTCTATTACAATATGGACAAACTGTGACACCAGTTATGCGAACTAACTCTTTTTTTGTCTATTTTTATTATAATGGGATTCCAATTTTTTTCTTTGTATCGTTCAACAACATAATCCTTCAATACTGTATGAGATTTTTTTAGTATGAATTCCATCAAACTTGTAACTTTGCACTAAATCATTAAACGATTTTTTTCGAGCTCATCATTTCAACCAAAGTATCCATTTTATCCGGAAATATATCTTCAAAGTCCTTTTAAGAATTCAGATTTTTAAATTTTTTTCTTAATCAAGTCGATAAATTCTCTTGTATTCTTTTGTTCTATCAACAATAATCCGTATATTATCAGTCAAATTTTTTTCTTTTTTTCGAATTTTATCTAGATTATCATCAGTCTCATATGATAATATTCTTTTTAGATTAATACTAGTACTTACTCCTCTAATATTCCCTATTTTTTGACTGCTTAATTTCCTCATCACACTTTTTCTATAAAAATCGTTTTTTTAAATGACTATAAATTTGATTAACCAAATCAGAAAAATTTCTCCACATGTATTTTTAAAAACCCATTCAACATCAGATGAGCTATCTATTTTTTTCCTTTATTTTTAGTAAGGTAGAGTAGTCCGCCATCATAAGTTTTAAAAAGGCTTTTATCTTGCTGTGTAAAAATAGTCTTCCAATCCATTGTGAGATCCAAAAATTCTTAAAAATTAACATATCTAATTCGTCTTTTTCTGGTAATTTCTCATAAATATCACGACAAAATTTATATACTTGTTTAGAATTGCTCTTTTTTTATCGGAATCATTTTTCACCTCGAAAGCTTAGTTTAATCACAATTATACCACTAAAGACCGTTTTTACGGCCTTTTTATTTTATATATTAACCACCCAAAACTGCCAAGAATTCTGCAATCACTGCTTCTAAGGCTGTCGCATTGCCATGAATGTCTGATAAAATTGCAATTTTATGGTTCACGATACTCTCCTTCTGTTTGGTAATCTACTTGTTCTTCCGCCACTTGAGCCAAGTCTTCTACCTCCTGCGGGTTCAACTTCCTCTGTACAGCCTCTGCAACCGCTCTAGGTACTCCAACATCAACAATCTCATCCACACTGGCTTCCTTGATTTTGCTCAAAGACTTGAAATGCTTCATGAGATTCTGCTTGCGTTTAGGTCCCAGCCCTTCAATTCCATCCAGTTGTGATGAAAAAGAATTTTTTTGGAGCGTAGTTGACGGTGGAAAGTAATAGCAAAGCGGTGGACCTCATCTTGGATACGTTGGAGCAGGAAAAAAATTCCTGAGAATTGCGAGACAACTCCACCACCTCAAGTGGATCTCCAAAAAGCAATTCATGGGTTTGGTGCTTGTCATTCTTTTGCAGACCTGCAATGGGGATATCCAAGCCCAGTTCCTCTTGTATGACCTGCTTGGCGATATTGACTTGACCTTGTCCCCCATCGATGACAATCAAATCTGGAGGAGTCAAACTGTCACGCTGTACTCGACCATAGCGCCTGCGAATGACTTCTCTCATACTCGCATAGTCGTCTGGCCCGACTACGGTCTTGATTTTTATACTTACGGTAATCCTTCTTACTAGGTTTTCCGTTGACAAAGACCACCATGGCTGAAACAGGGTTAGTTCCCATGATATTGGAGTTATCGAAGGACTCGATGCGAACCGGTGTCGGGATTTGGAGCAAGCGTCCTAGATTTTTCAATAGCCCCTTGGGTCTTTTTCGACAGATTTTTCTAACAGATTGAACTTCTGCTCTAGACTGACTCGAGCATTCTTTATAGCCAAATTGACCAGTTGCTTTTTTCTCCACGCTGAGGGCTTTAAGAATCTTGGTGTCTACTAAAAGCCTTGACAGCTTCTTCGTCAACATCCTGCGGAATCAGCACCTCATTGGGAACCAGATGAGATTTTTCTTGATAGAATTGTCCCACATAGGTCAAGAAGTCCTCATCCGGATCATTATAATAAGGGAAAAGATTGACATCGCGCTCGATAAGCTTGCCCTGACGGACAAAGAAAACCTGCACACACATCCAGCCCTTGTCTACATAGTAGCCAAATACATCACGATTTTGGAGGTCCTTAGCCATGACCCGCTGCTTGGTTCGAAGCGTCCCAATAGCCTGAATCAGGTCACGGTATTCCGCTGCACGTTCAAACTCCATAGCCTGGGCCGCGGATGCCATCTTACCCTTGAGGTCGTCGATGATTTTGTCATCCTGCCCTTTTAGGAAATCGGAAACCTCCTGAGCCATGGACTTGAAATAGGCCTCATCTTTCTTACAGACGGTATGGGCCATGCATTGGCCGATATGGTAGTAAAAACAGACTTTAGACGGTGGATTCGTACACTTACGAAAAGGAAAAAAATCCGATCCAGCAGCCGCTTGATTTCATTGGCTGCCCCCACATCTGGATAGGGACCAAAATAAAGACCTCCATCCTTCTTGACCTGACGGGTGATAATCAAACGAGGATAGCGTTCATTGGTGATTTTGATGAAAGGATAGGACTTATCATCCTTGAGCATGATATTGTACTTAGGCTTGTTTTCCTTGATCAGGTTGATTTCTAGGAGAAGTGCCTCAATATTGGACTCCGTAACGATAAATTCAAAATCCACAATCTCAGACACCAGAGACTCTGTCTTGGTATCATGACTTCCACGGAAATAGGAACGCACGCGGTTACGCAGATTTTTTTAGCCTTTCCTACATAGATAATGGTGCCGTTTTTTTATCCTTGTGAATGTAGCAACCAGGGCTGGTAGGCAGGAGCTCTAGTTTTGATTTAATCAAGTTATTCATAGTTCCATTATAACAAAAAGTAGGGAAAGATAGTTCCCTACTCATTGGTCTCATATAATTTTCGAAGTCTTTCAACATCCTCTTTCTGGATACCATAAAAGGAACCTGCTGGTTGCATGACAGACTTCTCATCTGTATGGTCTAAGCCAATCGCATGACCCAACTCATGTTCAGCCGTGTGGACAATGCGCTCATAGGAATAGCCATAGTTAGGATTGGACAGATAATAGTGATTCAACCGTACCGTGACAGACAAGAATTGCCCTGTTAAGAGATTGGTCTGACTTTCTGCCTCTCCTGCCACAGGAGTACCTCCGTCATTCATCTCCGTAGCCAAGATATCCGCCTTGCTGGCCTCAGTCACCAGTTCAAACTTAAAGGCACCAGTTTGATTCCAGTTCTGAATCGCTTCTAAATATGCCTCTTGAAATCCTGAATCCATCTGCGGATCTAGGTAAATACGAGCAGAAGCCTGCGGCCACCTTCCTTCAGAGTGTTGATGGCTATCTGTCTGGTTCAACTTAGGCAATTGCCCTGTTTTTTCCCACTGGTCGATACTTTGTTGACCAATTTTTACTGACCGTTCTGCTTGCTTTAGCGCTCCTTGAAAATCACCGTTCAGATACCAGAGAAGTCCAAAAGCAAAAGCACACAAAAGAAAAGCTATCCAAACTAGACGCCAAAACAAACGCCACACAAAAGAAAAGAAAGCCCCTATCAAACGAAAAATCCAGCGCATGTCTCTCCACCTTTCTAGAAAATAAAGTCTATTTTACTAAAACAAGCTGAAAGAAAGCTAAATTATGACAATCTCTCTTCTAATTTGAAATCGATTGGCAGAGTTGCTAGAAACCGTTCCAATTGTTTTTCCCAATAATACCACTCGTGAATTCCAGCGCTATGGCTATAGGTCATATCAAAGCCCAGTTTTTTGAGATTATTCACTGCTAAATTATTGGCTTCGTACAAGAAATCCTGCTCACCACACCAAGCCCAAAGCTTGGTCTTTTTATCCGATTTTTTAGCCAGGATTTTCTAGAGAATAAGGACTAGTTGTCCAATCTTTAATCTCTCCAAAACACACCCTCTCCAATAAGCTGGTGTTCCCCAAATTTTGGCTCTCAGGAGAAAAAAATCTTGAAAAGCTAAGGGCACCTGAAAAACTAGCTGCATGAGAAAAAAACGATTTGTTGCAAGAGCCAGTTTGAAAACAGCCATAGCCTCCCATAGAGAGCCAGCGATAAAGGTCTTTTTCACGCTTACTGGTCATGTTAGGGAAGAAAGCGTTTTCAGAACCTGCGGCAATTCCTCTGCTAGAGCTGTATAATAGTCAAAAACCATATTGGGTATCGGTGTACCAACCATTGCTGGTATTGGGCATGACGACGATGAGATTAGTGCCTCGAAGTAAGCGTTCTACGTTGGTCCGCTTGAGCCAACTATTATGGTTGCCAGACATCCCGTGCAAGAGGTACAAGACTGGAATGTCTTTTACACTCTGGTTCTTCCACTCGATTAGCATCAGGGGTAGAGAACATTCACTCCCCACTCCATATCCAAAACTTGTGAGTAATACTCGATTTTTCATTACTGCCATAATTTTTTTCCTCTATTTTTTTCTATAAGAAAAAGCCGAAACTCGACTTTCTCCCTGTTTATTTCAACGATTATTTTGCTTCCATGACTACTGGTAAAATAGCTGGACGACGTTTGGTTTGGTCAAAGAGATACTTGGTCAGATTATCACGAACCTTCCCTTTAAGATCTGCCCAGTCAAAGTCATCCCCTTGAAGATAGTCTTCTACCGTCTGGTTAATCAATTCTGAACTTTCACGGAGAATATCGCGACTCTTCTTGAGATAAACAAATCCACGCGTGTGAACACGGGCCTTGGCCACAATTTTCTTCTCACGACGATTAACGGTGATTGCGACGATAAAAATACCATCCTCTGACAAGACCTTACGGTCACGAAGGACCACATTACCAACATCACCAATGGCATTTCCGTCAATCAAGACATCCCCTGCTGAAACCGCTCCAGCTGGGACAAAGTCTCCATTCTCATAAGCCATGCTGGTTCCCTTTTTAGGGATGAAAATGCGTTCTGGCAACATCCCAACTGCCATAGCAGCCTTAGCATGGGCATCTAACTCACGGTATTCCCCTTGAATCGGGAAGAGATACTTGGGTTGCAAGAGGTTGATCATCAACTGCAAGTCACGCGCATTTCCATGCCCTGACACACGCAAGCTTTGGGTGATCAATTTGACAACACCTCCAGCTTGATAAATCATGTTTTCCACACGCGCCATAACTGCTTCTTTAGCAATAGACGGAGTGGTTACGATATAGACCAAATCACCGTCCTTGATTTCCACATAACGGTGGCGACCAATCGACATTTTACGAAGACCATTGATTGGCTCACCCATACGACCTGTCTCAAGGATAATCAACTCATGGTCTTCAAAGCGAGACATATCTTTTGGCTTAATCAAAAGACTTTCGTTAGCTAGGGATAATTTCTTGAGGCGAATAGCAGTACGGACGATATTTTCAATATCAAATCCTGTCAAAACCACACGACGACCTGTTGCATCCGCAGCGTCAAACACCTGCTGGATACGAGAGAGGTTGCTAGCTACTGCTGCAACAATGATACGACCATCCCAGTCCTCAATAGTTTGAGTGATTTCATCCCCAACTTCACTTTCGCTAGCCACTTGGATATTACTGTCCGCATTGGCTGAATCGCTAAGAAGAGCTAGAACTCCATCACGACCGATTTCTGCTAAACGAGCGAAGTCTGTCGCATAGGATTCACTAGCTGTCTGGTCAAATTTGAAGTCACCTGTATAAACAATACTTCCTTCAGCTGTCTTCAAGACAACACCCAGACTTTCTGGGATGGAGTGGGTCGTACGGAAGAAGGACACCACAGTTCCTCCAAAATCAATCTCCGAATCCTCATTAATGACATGGAAATCATTGAATTTCTTAACTGTGTCATTTCCTTTGACAAAGAGCTTAGCCAATTCAATGGTCAACTCAGATCCAAATACAGGCACCTTGGCTTCAGCCAAGAGATAAGGCAGAGCACCAATGGCGTCCGCATGTCCGTGGGTCAAGAAGACCCCAGCGATACGGTCGCTATTTTCAAAAAGGTAGTCCATATTTGGAATAACTACGTCCACCCCTAGTTGTTCATTTTCAGGGTATTTCAGACCTGCATCCAAAACGAAAATAGACCCATCGATTTCAGCGATATACATATTTTTCCCATTTTCACGCACACCACCAAGTGTTGTTAAACTGATATTACTCATTTTTCCTCCGAAAGCTTAGTTTATCTTGATTATAGGGTTACTTGCCCTCTTTATTCTAAAAAGCACTATCTTTTTAGCCGAATCTTTTTCCTACCATTATACCATTTTTTTGATGATTTTCAAAATGAAGATTTGTTTTCAAAAAAGAGCTGGTTTCCCAACTCTTTCCTATGCTATACTCTTTTTCCATTAAAAAGTCATAAATTTCTTGCACGGTACCCAGCGCTATCATTTCTTGGTCTTTGACAGTTTGTTTGAGATTTTGGTAAATCTGACTTTCTCCGATTTCTCGCTTTGGTGCCTCTTTATTCACTGTCATGACCCCATCTTTGATGGTCACAAAGCCTAGTTCTTCAAATACTTGAATCATCTTGACCAGCAAGATTTGTTGAATATTAAGATAAGCCGCCAAATCTTTCAGCTTGTAGCGAATATCAAACTCTGGGAACTGGTAGATAGTCTTGTACAATTTGGCAAACTGCTCTCTAGTCCCATAACCTGTCAGATAGTAGGCCTTGTCAATATCATTTTTGAAATAGACAGCAGAGAAATTCTGTTCCTGAAAAATGGTCTTCAGCTGAGTAATATCCTCAGGAATGGTTTTTACGACAACAGCTTCACTAGTCACTAGATCTGGCAGTTCTCCAGCAAAAATCCAAGACTGGAACCCCTTCTGGCAAGACTGCATTTTTTCCACGGATGTTAAAGAGTTGAACACCCTCCACACGCGCATCCACCATCATCAACTGCAGGGCAGTTTGACCATTCCATTGGTTGACAGACAATTTGACTGCCAACTCTAGATTCTTGGTTTGAGAAAACTCTGTTGCCCATCTACCTTGTCCAAAGGCTACTACTTCAAAACTCGCCTCACCCTTGGAAATTTTCAGCTTGAGATGGGCATTGCCTGCCCCCATAGTACGGGCACTTTCGACTTGAAAATCCTTGATATAAAAGACAGGTTTCTGATTGTCCATCCCAAAGGGAGCTAAACGTTCAAAGCTTTTGACCGTTTCCAAGCTAAGCGTCTCCAAATCCAGTTCTTCATCTAGATTTAACTTGTTCTTACCACTAGCATCTGCACCTTTTTCACGGACATAGTCTTCCAAGACCTGAGATAAATCTGAGAGTTTCTCAACTTCCAGCGTCATGCCTGCTGCACCAGCATGGCCTCCAAATGCGATAAAGAGGTCTCGATGAGGATCCAGAGCCTCAAAAATATCGACTGCTTCTACACTACGAGCACTGCCCTTGGCACGACCGTCCTCTATATTAAGAACGATAACTGTCTGCCCTAGTTCTTCCAACAAACGACCAGCCACGATACCTAGAACCCCAGGATTCCAGCCTTCCTTGGCCAAGACCTGGACCTTCTTCTCAGGGATCCACCATGGTCTTAGCTTCTTCATAGATAGACTGAACAATTTCCTTGCGCTCTTCGTTTTTCTGATGAATCATGAGGGCAATCTCATGCGCTTCCTCATCATCAAAGCCAGTCAGCAAATCAATGGCAGGATTGGGATCATCCAAGCGACCCAAGGCATTCAAACGAGGGGCAATCTGGAAACCAACCGTTTCTTCTGTCACTTCGTTGGCAGCAATCCCAGCCATATCCAGCATTTCTTGTAGACCAATACGCTGAGTATGCCCCAACATTTCCAGACCATATTGAACCAAGATACGGTTTCATCCGTCAAACTCACCATATCAGCAATGGTACCAATAGCGACCAAATCAAGCAATTCCACTTGCACTTCTTCTAAAAGGGCACAAGCCAACTTGAAAGCCACTCCACAACCAGCCAAATATTTGAAAGGATAGTCCGCATCTGGATGCTCAGGATGGACAATAGCATAGGCATCTGGCAAGGTTTCAGGCATGGAATGGTGGTCGGTCACAATGACATCTACCCCCATAGACTGGGCCAGTTCAATAGCCTCGTGACCAGCAACCCCATTATCCACCGTCACAATCAAGGAAATTCCTTCTTGCTCGATAAAGTATTTATAAACACTGGCATTAGGTCCCATAGCCGTCAGTAAAACGATTGGGCAAGTAAACACGGCACTCAGCACCAAGCTGTTCCAAACTTTCCTTCACAATAGAAGCCGAAGTCATGCCATCCGCATCGTAGTCTCCGTATATGAGGATATTTTCCCCTTCTTCAATGGCCTGACGAATCCGTTCCACTGCCTTATCCATATCATGGAGCAGATAAGGGTCATGCAAGTCCTCCAAAGAAGGCTCCAAAAATTTCTTTAAACTTTCTTGGTCCCGAATCCCTCTTTCAAATAATAAACGAGCCACCTCAGGACCCAGCCCAGCCTTCTTGGCTATCTTTGTAAAATCCGCATCTTCTACCTGCGGGGCAAACTGCCATTCATAAGTAGGTGTTATCAAAAAGACATCCACTCTTTCTAAGAATTCTATTGCTTCATTATAACACGATTTAGGCTTTTTCTCTATCCGGATTGCTTTTTTATAAAATTTTAGTGAATTTTTTCAGATATGATTTGACAAGGCAATTCTTTTGGTGTAGAATCGTGTTATAAAATCTAACACAAAGGAGATTTCTTATGGCTTTAGTAGAATTTGAACACGTCGAAAAATATTACGGAGACTACCACGCACTCCGCGACATCAATCTCCGTTTTGAAAAAGGACAAGTCGTTGTACTCCTAGGCCCTTCTGGTTCTGGGAAGTCCACTCTGATCCGCACCATCAATGGTTTGGAGGCTGTTGACAAGGGAAGTCTTCTAGTCAATGGCCACCAAGTTGCTGGTGCCAGCCAGAAAGATTTAGTGCCGCTTCGTAAGGAAGTCGGCATGGTTTTCCAGCATTTCAATCTCTACCCCCACAAAACAGTGTTAGAAAACGTAACACTAGCACCCATAAAAGTTCTAGGAATTGATAAAAAAGAAGCTGAAAAAACAGCTCAAAAATATCTGGAATTTGTAAATATGTGGGACAAGAAAGATTCTTATCCAGCCATGCTATCTGGTGGACAAAAACAACGGATTGCCATTGCACGTGGACTCGCTATGCATCCTGAACTCCTCCTCTTTGATGAGCCAACATCTGCCCTTGATCCTGAAACCATCGGCGATGTTCTAGCAGTTATGCAAAAATTAGCCCACGATGGTATGAATATGATTGTCGTGACCCATGAAATGGGCTTTGCCCGTGAAGTTGCCGACCGCATCATCTTTATGGCTGACGGAGAGGTTTTAGTAGATACGACAGATGTTGATGACTTTTTCGACAATCCAAGTGAACCTCGTGCCCAACAATTTCTCAGCAAAATTATCAACCACGAAAGTGACAAAGTCAAATAAGGAGGTGCCTATGAAAAAGAAATTCTTTTTATCAGCATTATTGATTAGCCTTTTCGGCCTTGCTGCTACAAAACCAGTCCAAGCTGATACCACTGTCGCAGATATTCAAAAGAGAGGCGAGCTAGTTGTCGGTGTCAAACAAGACGTTCCCAATTTTGGCTACAAGGATCCCAAGACAGGGACCTATTCTGGTATCGAAACGGACTTGGCCAAGATGGTAGCTGATGAACTCAAGGTCAAGGTTCGTTATGTGCCTGTTACAGCACAAACTCGCGGACCCCTTCTAGACAATGAACAGGTCGATATGGATATCGCGACCTTTACCATCACAGACGAACGCAAAAAACTCTACAACTTTACCAGCCCCTACTACACGGACGCTTCTGGCTTTTTGGTCAATAAATCTGCCAAAATCAAAAGCATTGAGGACCTAAACGGCAAAACCATCGGAGTTGCCCAAGGTTCCATTACCCAACGCCTGATTACTGAACTGGGTAAAAAGAAAGGTCTGAAGTTTAAATTCGTCGAACTTGGTTCCTACCCAGAATTGATTACTTCTCTACACGCTCATCGTATTGATGCCTTTTCCGTTGACCGCTCGATTCTGTCTGGCTACATCAGCAAACGCACAGTACTACTAGATGATAGTTTCAAACCATCTGACTACGGTATCGTTACCAAGAAATCAAATACAGAACTCAACGACTATCTTGATAACTTGGTCACTAAATGGAGCAAGGATGGCAGTTTGCAGAAACTTTATGACCGTTACAAGCTCAAACCATCTAGCCATACCGCAGATTAAGGAGGACACCCTATGACAGATTTATCATCTTGGACAGCCTATTTTCAGGATTTTGGACAATTTTTCAATGGTTTCCTCTTCACTCTTGCCCTAGCTATCGGATCCTTTATCCTCGCCATGGTTTTGGGCATCTTCTTCGGAGCCATGTCAACCAGTAAACGTCCGATATTGAGAATTTTGGCTCGTATCTTTGTAGAATTTTATCAAAACACTCCCCTCTTGGTGCAGTTTGTCATCGTTTTTTATGGTCTACCTCTTATCAGTGACCATATCATCATGATTCCGATTTATTGGACAGCTGTTCTCTGCGTCGGACTCTATCACGGTGCCTATATCGCTGAGGTGATTCGCTCAGGGATTCAGTCTATTCCTAGCGGTCAGATGGAGGCCGCCTTGTCGCAAGGTTTTACCTATATCAGTGCCATGCGCTTAATTATCTTGCCACAGGCCTTCCGTATTATCCTCCCTCCTTTGACCAACCAAATCGTCAACCTCATCAAGAACACCTCTACAGTCGCTATCATCTCTGGAGTGGACTTGATGTTTGTGACCAAGTCTTGGTCAGCTCTCAACGGAAACTACATTCCAGCATTTTTAGGTGCTGCCCTGCTCTACTTCTCTCTCTGCTTCCCTGTTGCCCAGTTTGGTCGCAAGATGGAGCAAGCCAACAAAAAAGCCTATTCACTTTAGGAGGTTACTATGGAATCCATTTTAGAAGTTTTAACCCCAGATAACCTAGTCTTTATCTTTAAAGGATTTGGCTTGACCCTCTATATTTCTCTGATTGCAATCATCCTCTCTACCCTTATCGGTACGGTGCTAGCTGTCATGAGAATGGGCAAAAATCCTGTCTTGCGCATCATCTCCAGCATTTACATCGAGTTTGTGCGTAACGTTCCCAACCTTCTCTGGATTTTACTATCTTTTTAGTTTTCAAAATGAAATCCACACCAGCAGGTATTACTGCCTTTACCCTCTTTACATCAGCAGCCTTAGCTGAGATTATTCGAGGTGGTCTCAATGCCGTAGACAAGGGACAATACGAAGCAGGAATGTCACAGGGCTTCACCTCAGCCCAAATCCTCTACCACATCATTCTCCCACAAGCTATTCGCAAAATGTTGCCAGCCATTATTTCCCAGTTTGTTACCGTGATTAAGGATACCAGTCTTCTCTACTGAGTTATGTCGCCCTGCAAAGAACTCTTTGGAGCCAGCCAAAGTCTCGTGGCCGATTATTGGCTTCGAACCAGAACATTGGTCTTCAGTCTTTATATCCTGATTGCCTCATCTACTTCAGCTTCAACCTAGCCATTTCTAGCCTGTCTCATATGCTAGCGAAACGCTGGCAACAAGCT